>OIXA01000294.1_pt1 | contig 73320 bp, 70 predicted proteins | sample 1587721 | NCBI WGS metagenome assembly OIXA01 (sample SAMEA3888900, study PRJEB22519) | human gut metagenome | biome: human gut; feature: human-associated habitat; material: faeces | place: Denmark | collected 2013 | reverse complement strand
TGTCACCTCCTTGACTGCCAGCCTGGCTTCTTCGGGTATCTTCATCAGGACTTCGGAATTCCGGAATAACGCCAAAGCCGATACACCCTAGCCTGCCTACTTATGTTTGGCATTTGGCAAAGATGTGTCTCAGGGTGAAGAAAAGATACCTATGTGTGATGGGCTATTAAGGAGAGTGGCCTGCGGGTATTTTTTTTCGTCAACCAGAGTATGGTGTAACCCAGTATTAGAGTTACACGAAATAATGTAACTATTCAAAAGAAAGCCTCCGATAAACTGCATATTGTAGCGGGGAGTAATCCTCGCTACTTTTGCAAAAAAGTTACGGTAATGCTTACGAGAGAACAGATCCTGGAGGTGGATACCTACTGTGCCGAGCATCAGGTTAGCCAACAACGTTACCTGGATGAACACAATATCCCCCGTCACCAATACTACGTGTGGAAAAGGAAGTATCGTCAGGAAGACGAACAGTCCTCAGAACCTGGAGCTTTTGTTCAGTTGCGTCCTGGTGGTGAGTTTGTCTCACCAATGATGCCACCGGCCAAGACTTCCGGAAAGGCCAAGGCTAAAACGGGCTCGATCCACGTGGCTGTTGCTCACGCTAAATGCGCCATACCCATCCTGCCATGCGAAATGGCGGAACGGATTGCCCGTCTTCTCATTGATCCATCGCGTTGTGCTCGATTTCACGGTCCGCACAATCTCAGACAAATTCACCTGCTTGCCCAACAAAAACAAAATGTGCACATGATTCGTGGTGCCGCCCACCTGTATGGCCGGACACCCGTGGTTGTTGAAAATCTCCGCCATATATGCGTGCACCTCCTCCAGATTCGCCTTTGGCATCGTATCCGTACGGCCTTTGGTGGAGAACACCAGGTGGATATATATCTTTGCTAACGATTGTGCCATTGTGATTAGTGTTTATTTCTTATCATACTTTACACCACCGATTGTAACAGTTCCAGATCCATCAACACGGATATAATTACCATAGTACAAAACGAAATCATGGCCATCTTTCTTATAATGTTTAAACGTATCAGTTGTATCCGAAATAGTTCTGGTTAAACTAATTGACCCATCTGGAATATAGCCATCTGAATTTGCATTTGAGGGTAAAGAATCCTTGGTATTCCCCATAAATGCGATTCCATCACTATCAAAATCAAAACCACCATCCAGGCCATCAACATCAAAATCAAAGTTACCATCAAAATCAAATTCTAAGGAAGGAACATCTATATCTGGAATGTTTGAACCACCAAAATCTATATCTGGCAAGTCAACGTTCTGACGTAAAGCCGCAGCAATAGTTTTTACGCCAATACGAGCTCCTACTTTTATTGTTGATTGAAGCCAATCAGGCAATTGAGAGAATGTACTTTGCTTGTATTCAACTGGTTTTTTTACAAAACAATCAGTATAGATTTTCTTTCTCGATAACTCTTGAATAACTTTGTCAGCAAATCTGACCATTACTGATACTATTTCCTTTTTTTTATATTCAGACAAGTCCCGACCATAACCATCCAAACGGATGGTGAGTTCTCCATTCATAAAATCTAGCCCATCTGACATTAGGTAGTGACCTTCCACATAGTGATCAAAAATATAATTCTGTATCGTTGGTAGATCCTTAAATGCTTTCCTTATACTTTCTTCAGTATAAAGACAATTTAAATCCCACAAGTTGCCAAGTATTGTTCCTATCTTTCCAAGATGAATATGAAAAGACCAATCATCCTTTCTAAATAAGTGACGACTGTGATATAGATAATATGTTACAACCCTATTATTAGGGAATTTCATCATACATTCATAGTCTTTATCCTCGTCAAAGTCCCCAAAAGATTCAATAAATCTACTTTCTTGAAATACAATCTTATTCTCTGCCGTAGAGTAAAAACGACGGTCTTTCCATTCTAATTTCATAATAATTATTGTTAGATTAACAAATTTCTATTGTATCCAAAATAAAAGGTTAATTCGGTAGTGATTGTTTGGCCTTGACGGCAATAACCAACTCTAACTTCTTCATGTACTCGGGAACATCGTCAAGCTCATCGGTGACAGGTTCTTCTACCTGATTCTTAGGAGTAAGCTTGTCTACCCGGATGCAGCGTAAACCACTCTCTCCGAATTCTACTTCGCAGAACATACCATCGTCATAGATTTCCTTAACAATACCTTCACCAAAGTGCGCATGCACAACCTCGGTGTCGGGTTCCCACTCATTTGAAATCTCTTTCTTAGGCAGTGTCTCCAGGTCGAGACGGTTCTTAAATGCGTCTGCCTGCGCCCAGATTTCGTCAGAAATAACCCCCTCCGTAACAAATAAATTCTGCTGAATCTCCCGAAGGAATCGAGACGGATACTTATCGAAACCACCATGTATAGTATACCCTTCAGATTCCGTCAGAAATAGAGCTTTTTCGGCACGGGTAACGGCCACATACATAAGCCGCCTTTCCTCCTCCATGCCACGCTTTTTCCTTTCCCTGATAGAACGCCGATTCGGGAAGATCCCCTCGCTTAACCCAGAGATGAAGACAACGGGGAATTCCAATCCCTTTGCCTGATGGATGGTCATTATTTTGACCTGATTCTTCTCTTTGGAGTAGTCGGCATTGGTGTACAGGGCTATGTCCTGCAGATAGGTCACAAGGGTAATCTCATTCTCCTTATTGTCGTCCTCATAGGTTTTTACGGACTGGCACAGTTCGTTGAGGTTTTCCAGACGTCCTTCGTCCGTATCATCTCGATAGAGCTCCCACAAACCACTTTCCATCATAGTCGTGCGCAAAAGTTCAGAAATGGGAAGCTCATTCTGTTGCTTGCGAAGGTGGTCAATGACGTAGATGAAACGCTCAATGGATTCCGATTTCTTGGTCTGCGCTGAATGGAACTGTTTCAGTGCATCAAGCATGCTACAATGCTCATCCTCGGCAATGGCGGCAATCTTCTCCATCGTCACATCTCCAATTTTTCTGGAGGGAACGTTGGCTATGCGCTTAAAAGAGATGTCATCATCCAGAGCGATAAGTCTCAGGTAACTCAGGGCATCCTTGATTTCCTTCCGTTCAAAGAAACGGATGCCGCCCCAGTTGGTGTAGGGGATATCTTTTCGCAGGAAGGCCTGCTCTATGCAACGCGACAAATAGGATGCACGGATAAGAATGGCCACGTCCGCAAAAGAGCCCCCCTTGTCAACAATCTGCTGGATTTGGTCGGCAATCCAATTGGACTCTTCATCCTCATTCTTCCCGTGGAAATGGGTAATAACGTCGCCGGGGTTACTTAAAGTATAGAGGTCCTTTTTAATGCGGATTATATTGTTAGCAATGATGGAATTGGCTGCATCCAGGATGATGGAGGTGGAGCGATAGTTCCTGTTCAAGAAAATATCGTGGTCACTCTCAAATCTGATAAATAAATCCATCGCAGCCCCACGCCATTCATAGATACTCTGGTCAGGGTCTCCCACAATGAACAGATTGCGGTATTTGGCCGATAATGTCTCAAAGATGGTCCAATCCTTGACATTGCAATCCTGCACCTCGTCAACCATCACATAGTTCATCCGTCGCTGCCAAGCCTTACGTACGTCTTCGTAGTTGGACAGAATGTAAAGCGTAAAGTAGATTAAGTCATCGAAATCCAGAGCCAGGTACCGGTGCTGTTTTCGAAGAAGTTGTATTGGGAGGTCATTTGACGGCTCGTTTCGCTTTGGAGAGGTAGTTAAAAGATAATCACCAATATAATCATGTGTTCCTCTCATCACGCCATAATCCTTCAGCATCTCCTTAACGGTCTTCTCGTCTCGCTTCAAGCCATTGTCGTTAAGAACCTCCTTGGCCAAAGCTTCCATATCTTCTTCGTCCAGAATCTGGAACGTCTTGGGATAACCCACTCGATGAATCTCTTCCCGAAGGAATTTCACACAGAAGCCGTGGATTGTGCATACAAAGTCATTGACATGGGCCGAATCAGTCAGCCTCGCAATACGGGCTCGCATTTCCTGAGCCGCCTTATTGGTAAAAGTAAGGCATAGAATGTTGGCAGGGTCAATGCCCACTTCGTCCACAAGGTAAGCATAGCGATATGCCAACACGCGTGTCTTTCCGGAACCAGCACCTGCTATCACTCGCACGTGTCCTTCTGTGGCACGAACGGCCTCCTGCTGCATTGTATTAAGACTGTCAAGGTTCATAGTTTCATTACTGGACAACAATCGCTATTTGTACTCTCCTTTGATTATAGCGGGATAAATGTACCTCTTGTAGCGGTTTGTAATGTACCGCCTGTAGCGCAATGTAATGTACCACCTCAAAAGTGGTTGCAATGAGGTACTGCAAAGTTAGTATTATTTTTGTTTTTTACGTCTTAACGAGTCACCTTTCAACTCGATTCTGTGTGTATCGCCTGCGGTGAGTCTGTCCATGATTGCATCTGCGATTGTCGGTTCGTTGATGTAGTCATACCATTTGGCAACCGGAAGCTGAGATGTCACGATTACTGATTTTCTCATATAACAGTCTTCCAGGATCTGCAGCAGGGCCAGCCGCGAGTTATTATCGAGCGGCTGCAAGCCGAAGTCATCGAAGATGACAAGGTCATTGCGTTGGATATGATTGACTACTTTCATCATCGTTCCATCAAGTTTGGCGAGCGCGATGCGCTCGATGAACTTGTTCATGGAGAAGTATTCAACTCTATATCCCATGAAGCAGGCCTGGCGGCCGAGAGCACAGGCAAGGAAGGATTTTCCGCAGCCTGTTTTACCATCAATGAGTATGTTCTCCGCTCTTCCTATAAAGCTGCAGTCCATGAGTTGCATAAGGGTATCCTTTGTAAGATTACGCTCATTGGAGCAATACACATCTTCAAGCATAGAGTTATACCTGAGCTTGCTTGTCTTCAGATACATCTCCGTTTTCTTGGTGCTTCTGTACTGCCTTTCTGCTTCAGCCATTCGAGCTGCAAAGAGATCGATGGATGGCCATTCATTCACAGGTAGAGACTGCATGGATTTGTAGAACTCGGCCATGCCCTTGAGTTTGAGTTCCTCCAACTGGAGGATGGTTTCTTGAGTATTCATGTTTTCATATGGATGCGTGCCAGTTGTTTCCTTTTATTTGTAAGCATCTGCACCACGAACATTATTATGCGTGGGCATGTATGTCGTATCATTGGGATGTGATTCTTGCACCGTGTCCAGGTTATTCTTCAGGATGGACTCAACCATCTTATAACTTGCTGCACTCTTAGGGTTTATATGCCGGCAGGCTTCTTCCAAGCGGGAAGATGTATATCGTCCGGCTAGACGCAGGATTCCCTGACAGGCCCTGTAAGACTTGTTGCACAAAGTAAGGACGATTCAATATCGCATCTACAACGGCCCTGGTTTCAGGACCTATTTGAGAAGCCTTCTTCTGGAAGTAAGCTGCGTTGTACTCCTTGCTTTCAACATAGGCGCGATGTCTTTCCGGCATATGCTCCGGCAACGTGCTGTATCCATCATGATATAGACGTTTATGGACGGCAACACGCTTGAGATTGATCCAGATTTCGACAGTGTCAGCATCATACACAACCTTACCGGATTGTCCGACAAGTTGGTAAGGAACGCTGTAGAAGCGACCACGCTCTAACTGAACGTGATATGTGCTGTTTATAGTTACGGCCTTTTCATACTTGAACATGAAGCGCTCTTCAGGAAGTGGAAGAAGATATGGCTGTTCTTCCTTAACGAACTTATCATAGCGGCTGTATGTCAGCCCACTTTTGATTCGGTTATTATATAGGTCATTAAGCTCGAAGATTCTATTGTTCAGTTCTTCTAAGGACGTCCAGGTTTCGTTATATATGCGTGAGTAATAGAACTGATACACCTTGGCGACAAGGCCCTCTGCAGGGCCCTTGTCACGTGGTTTGCGTGAGCGGCATCCCTCGATATCGGTCCCATAGTGCATCGCCCATTTTTCAGCGGCTTCATTCAGAGCTGGTTCATAACGGTCATAGCGTTTGACCCATTGCGACATATTGTCGGTCTTAGATACCTCCGGAACGCCTCCAAAGTACTCCAGGGCTCTTGATAGTGCCGGGAAGAAGAACTCCATCTTCGTAGACAGCATTGCAATCGCAAAACTCATCATAGAGTATGGAAGAACGCACACAATAACGATCGCTTTCTTGCATTCTCCGGTCTCTTTGTCAACCACCCACAGCGGATCTCCAGCGAAGTCAAACTGCATCTCACGGGCAGGAGTATACACGTTGTGAAGTTTCAGGTCGTTCTTCTTCTCGTACTCCTGAAGTATGGATTTTAACTGCGTGTAACCATACGGATTGTCCGTCGCTTTGCAATAAGTGTCCTCATATAGAACCTCATAGGTCATGTATTTGCGCGTCATGGCCTGTGCATAGTCCTCTATGTTTGCCTGTAGGAACTCATAGCGATTCGTGTCACGATTGCAATGAACATCCTCCTTGCTTAGGATTGCATGCAGATCGGCGTCCTCCATTTTGAGAAGTTCGTCCATGGATTTGCCGGAGGACTCTGCACGCTCCCTGTAGGGGCGCAATGATGTGCGACTGATTTTGAGCTTACGCTCAATCTCTCTCATGGGTGTTCCTAACTTGAACTCCCTGATGATTGCTCTTAAGTGAGTCATTGTTACTTTTCTGTTAGCCATATCTTTGTGGATTCATTTTTCTTCTCCACAAAGGTACTTTGGTTAACTCAAAGCAACCCTCCTGACGCCGCCTTCAACTGGCACTGGTTCAACTGCGGCATGTGGTACATTTGAAAGTGATACAGATGGTACATATCAAAGTGATACGCCCGGTACATTTCAAAACTGTCACAGACGGTACATTTCATTCCGCTATGACTGGTACATTTCAAAGTGATACGGGTGGTACATCCATTCCGCTGCTATCACAAACCCTCATTTACAGTCTCCAATTCACAATACTCACGCTTTTCCGGATCTTGGATTGATATAAGAAGGTTATATTGCGACCAGTTCAATTGCGTCCGCAGTGTGGACGCAATTGGGTACAATCTATAGAACTGTCTGCTGCGCTCCAGTTGCCTCACCCCGAATCCGCTGCCATACAGAGGCTCTATTTTTTCGACAGATTACGGATGATGTACTTGCCGTAGTCCGCGCGTTCCTTGCCCTGCTGCTCCTTTTCCGAGATGCGCCTGCCGATTGCCCAGTACATCTGAACTCGGCAGAAGTCGATGCTTCGCATAGCTTATGAGCGCGAGTCGTCAATTATTTGTTTTATCTCTTCGATAAAAGTTTCTATACCCTTATCTACCATTTATATTAAATGTCACTTTCTCTCTTTGTTTCATTGACAAGCGCTGTCAACACCTCGATCTCATCGAGACGAGTTTTTTAAGGAGGATACTGTCTGCTATGAAATGTTCAATAAATTATAGTAAATTGGTCATGATCCTATTTTACATTTTTGCCATTTTCGTCAAAAATGTAAAACGAGATTATTATTTGGATGAGAATCTATAAATCAAGGCTATCTGGATTCAGAAGGAAGTCGAATAGACCTATTGTGAAAATACCCTGTTCGTTTCTTTTGGGCTTTATGTTATCTTTTACTACAATAATCTTTTTGAAAGAATCAGAAACTTCAAGAAGCGATGCAGATTCTTGTTGTTCTTTAGCCTCGTCGGGCATTATAAATGCGGACTGGACATAGTACCTTTTGCTCCCTTGGTTTGCAACAAAATCTATTTCGTATTGCTTTCGAGTATCCTTCCCATTTTTATCTTTTCCACGCTGCTCAACAACACCCACATCAACATTGAACCCTCTAACGCATAACTCGTTATAGATTATATTTTCCATAATGTGGTTTTCTTCCTGCTGGCGAAAGTCAAGTATTGCGTTGCGAAGTCCTACATCTGAGAAATAATATTTTGAAAGTGTATTGATATATTTTTTCCCTTTGACATCATACCGGATAGATTTATCCAAAATAAAAGCATCCTGCAGATAAGAGAGGTATTTGCTTATCGTGGGCTGTGAAATAGTGGCATTTTTAGTTGATCTAAATGTGTTTGACAATTTACGAGGATTTGTAGGAGACCCGATGGACGAAGCGATTACTTTGATAAGCTCAGCAAATTCTTCCTTGTTCTTAATATTATGACGTTCAAGAATATCTGCGCAATATACAGTTAAATACAAGTTTTTCAAATATTCAGCTTTTTTCTTATCTGTGTCAAGCATTCTCACTTGAGGTAATCCACCATATGTGTAATAATCAGTCCACGCATCGAAAGGGTGGCGAGTGTCAACAGACATATACTCGGCAAATGAAAGAGGATAAACATGAATCTGGTCTCCTCTGCCACGAAATTCAGTAACCACATCTGTTGACAGGAAGCGAGAATTACTGCCGGTTACATAAATGTCAACATTCTCTCTTCGCAATAGCCCGTTGAGTACCGGAACGAACTCACCAAGCAACTGTACCTCATCAAATAGGAGGTAATACATTTCGTTGTCAACCATCTGAGCATTTAGAAACGGCATCAACTCATTTGGGTTACATAAATTCCTGTTATTCCAATCATCGAATGCAATCTTGATAATATGGTCAGAAGGAACACCACTCTCAATCAAATGTTTGTAAAATAGGTTGAAAAGAAGGAAAGATTTACCACATCTGCGAATTCCGGTAATGATTTTAATCAATCCGTTCCCTTTTCCTGCAACCAGCTGTTGCAAATATAAATCTCGTTTAATCATATCGTATTTTATACTTTTGCCGTTTATGTCATTCCTGTAAAATACAAATATAGTGAAATATGGTAAACCCCAATCTCTTATTTTACATTTTTGTCATTTTCGTCAAAAATGTAAATTACAGATAGCCGTTAAATGCAGCCTGAAACCCCACCTTCACATACTATTACAATAGTTCGTTAAGTTTGGCAATATTGTAATATATTGCCAAACTTAACGTGTTTTTGCAGCCTATTGGCGATGAAGTCAGGAATATTTACAAAAACTATCAAGGAGAAATATCCCTATACCAGGTTTTGCCTGTGGCAGCCCCGTAAGAGTTTTGGAATGTGCTTGGATTATAACAACCTAAGTCAATGTTGCGGTGAAGATAGAAGAAGCTATATTATATGTTCTTGCGGAGCGTAACGGAGGTTTACGCACAGAACAGTTTGCGGATATTATCAATAACAAGCGGCTATGTGTCCGCAAGGATGGTCAGATGGTCACTTCAGCACAAGTATATGCTGTATCCAGAAACTTTCGTTAAAGCAGAAGGGCTAATTATGCTACTTATATAGCCTTCAAAAGGCATTTTTTATCTTATTTCCCGACGATGCCTTTCAAGAAAATTCGTTACCCTTGTTACAACGAACAATATAAAAACACGAAAGAATATGAAAGAGACAATCGCAAAGATGAACGAGGTTATGGCCTCCCTTCAGGCTGAACTCGCAAAGTCGGCAGAAGGAAACAAGGCAGCTGCATCACGCGCACGCAAAGCAACACTCGAGCTCGAGAAACTCGGAAAAGAGTTCCGCAAACAGTCTATCGCCGAGCTCAAGTAGTCAGGCAAGACGCAAATATGACAGTTCCCGCAAGACCATCGTCCTGCGGGAACTCGTTTATTATCTTTCAATCGTTAAGGGCCGGATAATATTTTATCTCTTTCAAGATATCTAAGATAGATGCCGATGATTGAAATGCACAGAATGGTTGATCCGGCTGACCTCCATGTAAGATTCCTAATACTTTACCATCCTTGAATACAGGCGAACCGCTGCTACCAGGTTTGAGGACAATATCTGTTTTACATAAAAAGAAATTTCCTTCGACTGCCGAGATAATGGCGTTACATTCTATAGGTCGTATATAGTCTTTCGTGGCAAATTTGCCTCCAAACAATTTATGAGAATCATCTGCCTTTTCAACAACATGCTCATAGCTTATACTCTTAAGGGTCATTCCTTCACAAGGATAAGATGTTTCTAACTGTATTGGTGATGACAGAGTTGGCATCTTAAACATAGCAATATCAGATGAATATTCATCCATATTATCTTTATCCCATTTATAATACAGGGCTTCATCCTTGGATAAATGATAGGTCGCTCCTTCCACAACTATTTTTAATGCATGATCCGATACTACATGCCCAGCTGTAATTATCAAATCTCCTACAAGAACACAGCATCCATCATTTAGGTCGTCATTGGAATGAAACACGTATTTAGATATTTCCATATTAGTTGTTTTGTTTCTGTTGCAGTTCTTAGCTTTACCTTATTTGAGAGACATTTCAAGTTACTCTGTCTCAACTTTGGTAATCTCGCCGTTCTTGTCAACCTTATACCAGTCCTCTCCTTTCTTGATTTTTCCAAACCCGTCATTGAAGAAATTAGCATCATCGTACCATTCTGGAAGAAGCAGACTCCCGGACGTCAAGTTAATGTAGTTATAGGAGCCGTTGTTCTTAACCAGACAAAAACCCTCAGAAGGTTCAAAATATATGTCATACCATTCTTTTCCAATCACTCGACCGCCAACTTCTATTACATTCTCTTTATTTCCCTTACTCACAATTGCATGCTGATTATAGAAACTGAATCTGTCGTACCATTCCGGACAGAATAGTTTGCCGAATTTGTCCAAACAGTTTGTTTTACCATCCTTCGTAACTATGGTGTGGCCATCATCATACGTAGTCATAACGCTATCATACCATGTGGTAAAACGAGTATGCTCTTGAGTATTTATTAGATTCTCTTTACCGTTTAATCGTACTTTCATATAGCCATCTTTCCAATAAATGGCGCTGAGGTAATCATACCATTGGCGGAATTGGATGTTGCCTTTAGTTGAAAGCAAGTTGTATTTTCCATCTTTACGCTGGACAACTGCGAATCCATATTCGTTGAAATTCGACACGCTGCTGAAAAAGTCATTTGAAAGCCATTTACCGTCAATGCCAATAAAATTCCATTCTCCGAAATATTTCATAGGGGTATATCCACATGACCATACAACGTCACTGTCCCCAGTTATAGGTAGCCTAAGCCTGTCTTTATATTCAACTCCCCACTGGACCTGATATGTGGTTCCGAAGTCTTTATCAAGAAGAATGAAGTTGTATGTATTTTCCGTTGGATACAACTCAAATCGCCCTGCAGGTGGAACCGGATCAAGAACCAATGGTTTATCGCAGAGAGATGTTTCTAGACGATTATCTTCACTTGTGCTATACTGAACCAACCAGGTCCTTCCGTTTCCAGTGTCCAATTTGATGAATATCCACATGTTCTTAGTCGGTATCAGTTTGAATCTTGATACGGTTGTTTCTTGAGCGAATAATTGAGTGCCGAATAGCACTACGAATAGTAGCAATAACTTTTTCATGTCGTAAACTTATAGAATTGTCAATGTGTATTGTTAATGGTCTTTAGTATTTCTTGGTCGTAATGAATTGAGAACCTAATTTTTCGGCTGATTTCCTTGTTAAATGTAAGGATCATATTCCTTAAAGTCTATCCGCCTTCCAGCCTCAGAAAGATTCTTTTTCTGGACCTTTAGAAACGTTGCTATAAATGAAGATAAGATAGCCAAAGATACTGTTCTCATTGTGGTTATTGTTATGATTTCTCTCTCCCAAAGTTAATAAATTCGTCAGTAATAGTATTATGTCAGTCGCTTTTATCTTGACAAAATATAACGCAACGCCTCCAATGGATGATATAACATCATTCTCGGACCGCTGAACCTCATCACCTCGCGTATCTTCTCTCGCATGTCCGGACGGTAGCAATGGACGGGGCATTTATGGCACTTGGTCTTCACGTCTCCGAACTTGCACCTGTCCAGTCTCGCGGTCGCATATATCAACAATTCCCGGCATTCCTCACAGAGTTCCTGTTTTTCGTGCTTTTTAAGGCACCACAATTCAATCATGTGCCGGACTGTGGTCTTCTCCCACTCTATTCTTTTCATCGCTAAATATGGCCCGTTTTGGTGGTTAATCTTCAAGTTCCTTGATGACGACACACGGATTGCCCACAGCGACGCAATGGGAAGGAATGTCTTTAACGACTACGCTTCCGGCTCCGATGGTGCTCCCTTCACCGATTGTCACTCCGGGAAGAATAGTCACATTGCCGCCTATCCAGCAGTTTCCGCCTATGGTCACAGGCTTGGCCCATTCCTCCCTCGTGTTGCGTTCTTTCGGGTCTGTGCTGTGGCAGGCCGTATAGATGCCGACATTCGGACCGATGAAGACATCGTCGCCGATTGTAACTGGAGCCTCGTCAAGGACGACGAAATTGAAGTTGGCGAAAAACCTTCTGCCGACCTTGATATGCTTCCCGTAGTCACAATGGAATGGAGGGTTTATGAATGTGTCGTCATCGGCCTCACCCAGGATCTGATTCAGTTTCTCATTTCTTGCCTTGAAATCTGTAGGCCTTATCTGATTGTATTCCCAGCATAGTTCCGAACAAGCATACAGGTCCTTCAGAAGAGAAGGATCCACTGCGTTATAAATCTCACCGCTGAGCATCTTTTCGTATTCTGTCATATCTGCTTTATTTGAATGCGAAGATAATGATTTTTTAACTTGACTATATCCTCCCCAGATCGCGCTGTCAATGGTGCTGTGCATCCCATAGAAAAATCTCCAGACCTCCGGCTCGTATTTTTCTACGGGCAAACCATTGCCATTGCTTTATCCCGGCTACATCAGGCATCCGGAAATTCTTCCCCTTCAGGGGCGATTCTCAGCCCCAGGCGAGAATTCCGGCTGCGAAGTTAAGCCGGTCCGCCGCTTTTGAAGGAACTTGCTTTTGAGAAAGGAAAGTTTGGCTTTCCATTGTTTCGAGTCCCCGCCGGCCGCGATGGTCCGCTGGGGACTTTTCTTTTTGCGCGCAACTTTTTTCTTTTCGGGAAGGGTTACCTTCCGGGTTACGGGAAAAGGGACGGACAGTCCATTTTCCCTTTCTCCCTTGTGTCCTTTCAGTACTCAAAATTACAGACAATAGTATATACTTATTAATTAGTAGGCTTATTAATATACTATACCTTGTTTTGCGGGTCGTTGCAAGTGATTGACGTATTGAGGCTTACAAGGATGCTTTTGAGAAAAAATATGACAAATTACACGAGGTTGTATGACAAATTACACGAGGTTCATGTCCGAAATTATGACAAATTACACGTGGTCGCCCCTTTGGAGTATGACAAATTACACGAGGTTTTTCGGGGTTGAAAAAAGCTTGCGAAAAGCAGTTTTCTCATGTAGACTGGTAGGAAATTGGTAATGATTGATGTGATATGCCACAAGATTCCGCACTACGACGTCAGCGGCCATACAAATCCGTATGAGCCTATAGGAATTTATGACAAATTACACGAGGTTCCGGACAAGTCCGCACGGGTGCGTCAGAGTCCGTAATCGTCCATAAGGCCACGGATTGAGGCGATGAGATGTGCGATGCGCTCCTTGCGGACTTTCTCCCTGGCGATCCGGTCAGGCCCGTCATCAGGGATGCGCTCGCATGTCTTCTCCCACTTGTGAGGCAGTTCCGCCATCACCGCCGGCACCCGTGAGGCCCTGTAGAGCAGGTCGAGGTGCGCCTTCATCTCGCTTTTTCTCATATGCGCCTCGTCCGTAAGGAACGACTTCATCCGGGCCTCCGGCCAGAGGACATACTTTCTAGTAAGCTCCCGGGCCGAAGATATTGCGCCGTTACGCAGGACCTTGAAGACAAGTATCCTCTGTTTCGGATCCGAGGCCCCCTTCTCCACGGCGCAGTCGATGACGAGGTCGGTCTTGTCGTTTATCTCCTTGACAAGCGGCTTCAGAATCCTCCTTGTGAAGTCTGCAATCAGAGGGTACTTGTCAGTTATGCAGAACATCTCCTTGAAGTGTCCTGTCTCCATGCGGTAGACTGTACCTGCGTCCTGATTGCAGAGGATCTCATAGACACGCTTGGCATAGATCGACGTCAGGGCCATGCAGTCGGCCTCGATGAACTTGTGGAATCCATACGAGGCGTCGAATATCATCTCAAGCATCGAACGCGTCATCGAGAAGGTGACGATGGAGTTGCGGCCGTCGGCGCCCTCCAGGGGCGAGAGCGTCTCCGGATCGTTGATGACACCGGTATTGGTGGTGTGGCGCATCCCGTCGCTGGAGTCCACGAACGTGAACCTGCACTCCGCGAGGGCGTGGAGCGCCGCCTCTATCTCACGATAGAACCTGCCGTCCGTCCTGCGCCCCTTGATGAAGAACTGCATAGGTATCGTGAAGATGTATTTGCTCTGGAGAAGACGGTTCACCGGATGGCTTATTTTAGAGACAGACACGTCGCCGTAGTCCGTGTGTATGACCGCACGGTCGTCTATGGCATCGACGCTGACCGGCCCGCTGAGTTTCTGCCCCTCCGTCACGAACTGGAAGAGCGCCACGATGGCGTTCTTGATGTCCTCTCCCAATGGCGGAAGTTTGTAGTGGGCGCGTATGAAACTGCCTCCGGCAACCATCATCTTTCCGGACTGTCCGTCCTGGCCTGTCTGCTTCTTCTTGGCCGTCCCTTTGTCTTCTTCCTTCTTCATGATAACGGAATATATTCAGTTAATTTACCATAACAATACAAATAAAGCATAAATATAATACATTACGAAATTTATTTGTACATTTGCTTCCGAAGGAGAGTGAGAGACTGACACTAAGCGAATGTGCAAGGAGTGTCGATGTGTACCACTCGTGTGTACACAAACGACCCGGTCCTCGGGGGCTCGGACCTCCTTGCCGCCACGGATGGCGGAAATGCAGGAGCGTCTCCGAAGTCGCGCTCCGAATGAACGGAAAATGAAAATAACGATTGTGATATGGGAACAGTGAAAGACGAGAGCCGCCGCAAGAGCTGCGACCTCCATGTGCGGCTTACCGATGCAGACATGCAGACCGTAAGGAGCAACTGCCGCATAGCCGGATACCGCTCGATGAGCCGTTTCGTGAGGATGCGGCTTACCTCTTCGTGTATGCCGAGGAGGACCGCCGTACAGGAAAACGCTGCTGGCAACGTGCCCGACTGGATGCAGGAACAGATTGAGAAACTGGCTCTGCAGGTCCGTGGCGTGGCGAAGAACTACAACCAGTCGGTTACCGTGATGAACACCCTCGTCAGGCACGTCGCCGACAGGGACTCCCAGAGGATGATCATCCGCAGGGCCGCGAGGCTGGATGCCCTGACGCACGAACTTGTCGGCATCCTCCAGGACATACGCGGCACCGTGGGCGAAATGAAGGAGAGCCTCAGTCAGCAGGAAGGACTCAAAGAACTTGATGAACTTAATCAAGTAAATTAACTCATACACCATAATTATCTTATGCAGGTCATATCAGTCATCGGTCATGTCGCAGGGAAACTGGAGGAGGTCGAGTCCGCCGGCCGCCGCTTCCTGAGGTTCAGGGTCAAGGCGGACGGCAACGCGGACGGTTCGGAGTTCGTCTACACGGTAGTCACTTCCAGGATCGCCCTTCAGGAGAAACTCTATCCGAAGGCGGACGTCTATGTCTCCGGCCACCTTACCATCTCCTCCGGGCAGCTCAATGCGGCCACGATCCAGGCGCTGGTGATACAGGTGATGGAGCCTGCCAAGAAGACGGCGGAGGAATTGAACATGGAGCATTTCGTCAACAGGATACAGCTGCAGGACATATGATCGTCGAGATACACAAGTCATCGTCCTCGATGTCGGGGACCCTTCAGTACAATGAGAACAAGGTGAGGGCCGGCGTGGCGTCAATCCTCTGCTGTCATGGCGTAGGCTCGACGGAGATTCCCGTCATCAACCGCCTGTTCGAGGACAGGGAGAAGCTGTCACTGCGCGAGGCTCAGCACCTGTCGTTCCAGATGTCGGTCAATCCCGGACCCGAAGACGGCATAAGTGAAGAGAGGATACCGGAGTTCGTCAAGGACCTGATGGAAGGGCTGGGCTACGGGGAGCAGCCGTGGGTAATCTTCCGCCACGAGGACACGGGGCGCGTCCACTACCACGTCGTGTCCACCAGGATCGACTCCGAAGGCAGGAAGATACGCGACTACTACGAGAAGAGGGCCTGCGACAGGCTGGTGAAGGGACTTCAGGACAAGTACGGCTACGTCAAGGGCAGAGGTGCCAAAAAGGCCGAGGGCGCGAATGTGACGATTCCCGTATTCCGCTACGGAGAGGGTGATGTGGTCAGGATGATGGAGGACTGCCTGCGCCATTCCCTGACCTACAGGTTCACCACCGGAAGGCAGTTCGCCGAAGTCCTGCGCTGCCACGGAGTCCTCGTCCGCGAGGGGCTCGGAAAGGATGACCTCAAGGTGCACCTTTCGTTTCAGGGGCTCGGCGATGACGGCAGGCCGTGCACGGCATCCGTGAGCGACGTGAAGATGAGCCTTGACGTGATGAAGGCGGTGGACGAGAGGATTGAAGAGTGTGACGGTCTGGATGTCAGGCGGGAGAAGGCCGGCCTTCTGAAGAAGGTGTCCTCCGCGCTTGAGAAGTGCGGCGACATTCCGTCACTTGTCAGGACATTGAAGCCGCAGGGCGTGGATCTGGTCATATACCGCGACAAGGACGGCATCCCGCGGGGCTCCACCCTGATCGACCACACGTCGGCCTGCGTCTTCAAGGGTTCCGAGCTGTCAAGGTCCGCCGGAACCGCCATCCTGGAACTTCCGGAGAGCAGCCCGACACATGATGGAGAAACTAATGACAGGACTAAATCGTTAGGGGCCGCCGAGGCGGAATCCTTCAACAGCGGCGTGAGCGAGGCGCTCTCGGTGCTGTTTGACGCTGTCCTCAGCGGAGAATGCGGCAGCATGGGAAGAGCCCCTGATAAGTCTGACAACAAAAGGAAGAGAAGAAACAAAAGGAGAATGATATGAAGATTGACATGGAAAAGACCAAAGCCCTCATGGAGCAGGTCGAACTCTGGCTGAAGAGCAGCGAGAGTGAAATTCGGATGGACCTGACCTTGTGCAAGACCGGAACGCCGGACACCTTCAAGGTCAGGTATGACGCGGACAGGATCGGTCTGCTCGTCCTCATGCTTGAGACGGATGCCGACCTCTGCGACGTCGGATACTCGGCCATGCTGAAGTATTTCGCCGACATGAGCGATCAGGAAAGGGAGGAATCGCTCCGGGAGTTCGCCACGCTCTGTCGGGAGATCCACAGGCACATGGAGGCGGAACTGTCCAAAGGCGGGAGAAGTGAAATCGACAGGAACAAACTCTACAATTGAGCCATGGCCATAAGACCCGAATACGAGAAGGCGTATTCCACATTCATCGTGATGGGCATTTTCGTCCTGGCGGTGAATATATACTACTATGCGTATCCGCTATGGGACTCAATGGGCATGACGCATCCCATAGCCGTGAAGATGTTCCTGAAGATGCGCAGGGCAGGATATTTTGCCTCGCCGCTGTACACGAAGGGACTGGCGCTGATGCTCAGCCTGCTTACCGTGATGACGCGTCACGGCAGGAGAAACAGCCTACCGTGGTGGCGGATCTCGGTTGTCGCCGTTTCGGGAGTATTCCTGTATTTCTTTCCGTTCGGCAATCCGGCCGTCTATACGGCGGCCTCGGCAGTCGGGTATTTGACGGTCATTCTCGGCGCATCCCTCTCCCTGTACAAGCTGACCGGATTCATCAAGAAGCGCAACGACTTCAAGGAGGCGTTCCTGCAGTGCGAAAAGAAGATCGACACGGAATTCTCCGTCAACCTCCAGACGCGCTACCAGTACAAGGGCAAGCAGCATACGGGATGGATCAATGTCGTCAATCCCTTCCGAGGCACAATGGTCCTCGGGACTCCAGGCTCGGGAAAGTCCTTCTCGGTGTATCTGCCTTTCATGGAGCAGATGATACGCAAGGGATATACCATGTTCGTGTATGACTACAAGTACCCTTCGCTCACGTTTGACGTATACAACATGCTTCTGCAGAACATCGGCTGCTATGACAGGATGAACCTGAAGCGTCCGATGTTCTGTGTGGTCAATTTCAAGGACCCCAGGTACTCGCTGCGATGTAATCCTCTGAATCCCCAGTATATAACGAGCCTCACGGACTGCACGGAGATTGCCGACGTGATAATGAAGAACCTTGTGGAGACTGACAAGAAGGACTTCTTCACGCAGTCCGCTCAGCTCTACATCGACTGCTGCACATCGTTCCTTTGGGTATACGAGAAGGGCAGGTACTGCTCCTTCCCGCATCTTGTCGAGCTGATGTGCCATCCTGCGGAGCATGTCATCGGACTCATATCGCAGTATCCCGAGCTTCAGACGAAAGTGGCGTCCTTCAAGGAGGCCCTTCAGAAGAAGGCCAACGAGCAGCTCGCCGGACAGACCAGTTCCGCCACGGTTCCCGTCGCGGGAATGTCCACGCCTTCCCTCTATTGGGTTCTCTCTGGGGATGACTTCAAGCTGGACATCAACAACCCCGACGAGCCCAAGATAGTATGCGTCGGCAACGATCCCGACAACCAGGCGACCTACGGGGCGGCCCTGGCACTCTTCTTCTCAAGGCTGTTCAAGCTGGTCAACCACCCTGGCAAGCTGAAGAGCGCCATCCTTCTGGACGAGGCCCCGACGGTGCTCATCAAAGGCATTGAAGGCGTCATAACGACCGCGCGAAGCAATCTGGTGGCCGTGGTCCTCGGAGGACAGGACAAGACCCAGTTCGTGAGGGACTACGGGGAGAAGTACGCCAACGTCATCTTCAATGCCGTCGGCAACATCATCTCGGGCCAGGTCAACGGAAGCACGGCCAACGAGATGTCCAAGATGTTCGGACGTGAATTCCGCGAGCGCCAGAGCCAGACCCTGTCGGATGACAACGAGAGTATCCAGCTCTCCTTTTCGGAGGAGGAACTGATGCCTGTGAACAAGATCGAGACATTGTCCCAGGGAACATTCTTCGGGAAGGTGGCTGATGACTTCACGGCGAAGATCGAGCTGAAGCTGTTCTGCGGGGAAATCGTGGTGGACATGGAGGCCATGAAGGCGAGAAAGGAGGCCAGCAGGCCGCTACCACGCATGACCTCGTTCGGAGAAGAGAAACTTACACGTGCCATCATGGAAGGAGACATGAGAGATGCGGCCCTCCGCCAACTTGCAGTCGGCAGGCTAAAGGGCAGAGGAATCAATGACGCCATCGATGAAGATGACATAGCTCAGGAACTGGAAAGTGTATCGGATGAAGACAAGACGACATTCCTATCCCAATATTCAGAAACATATGTCCGTATGCATATTGATTCCGTCATCGAGGACAACTACCACAGGATAAAGGACGACATATCAATGATACTCCAGTCACATGGAATCGGGCTGGAGAGTGAGGCGGCAGAAGTCTCGACAGATGCCGGCCAACCGCAGGTCAATGAAGACGATGAGGCACAAGGCTCCGGACCGGCTGACGGGATCATCGAGGAGGCCGCACCAGACGCCAAAGTCATATTGCCTGTTGATGGCGATTGAGCGGAATAGGATGTCCTGGCATATGCTATAGAGGCAAATCTTCCTCTATCCCGCTTGGCAACAATTCTTTATATTTCATCGGAAAACGTTCTGCGACAAATTGGGCATACTCAGGGTATAAACCATAAAGCATGACATTCTGTTCAACCGGGGTGCCGTTTCTCAGCTCATCAATCTTGACGGCATACTTTGTCAAGAATTCATTATGGATTTTTTCGTCGAACTCGAGGAACTGCCGCACCTTGTCGTACATCCCCATCTTGCATATGCTGGAAAGAATCAGATTCATCTTTTCCAATTTGTGCATGTAGAAAACCTTATCAGCCTCTTTGTATGACAGTTTTACGTATGAGCTGGCACTTCCATATGTCTGGTAAAAATTCGTATAGTCATCCCGATCGTCAATGTAATAATGAACAACGAATGCAACACGGCCAAAGACTACTTTAAAGGCTTCGTCTGCAGATAATCCTCCGCTTGTAAGTGTCATTACCCACATGAACTGACTGTCATCTACAAGTTCCAAAAGTCTTTCCCTGTCAATCTCAAACCATGGTTCAGTTGCCAAACGCTTGCAGAGATGATAGTAATTGGAATCATAACTCAATTCTTCAACGTGTTCACGAATTATTTGTACCGGCATGTATCTGGGGAAAAGCCAACCGCAGTGTTCTTCGTGATATGTGTTCCAAGCGTCCAATATTGGGTGGATCAACTCGTCAGACCACCATTTGCGAAGAGTGCTGTAGCACCACTCCCTATCTGACATGCATCCTTGCAGGAATGACTTGATGATTGCAATCTGTTCATCATAAGAGAGATTCAAAAACCTAGCTTGCAACTGTTTTTTTGAAGAGCCGACCTTTCTGCTTTTCTTGTCTTCATATTGACTGAGCAGGATATTGACAGGCTCATTGATTCTGTAAACCTTGTCATGAAGCTGTTTTTTGAACTTGTTTGAGTTCTTGACACGATTATAGGCATCCAGAATAGTTGTATACGCATATGCAGACGTACTACTGAGATTTGATTGATAATACGCCAGAAGTTCTTTTAGTGAATCCTCATTCAATACTCCGGCCATAAGGCTGATGTATTCCTCGTTCACATGGTCTGTACTCCCAAGTGCTTTTATTTCCCGAATGATTTTATCCTGTACCATAAGCCAAAATATTAAGATAACTGTCCCAATATACAATAGTTCATAAAAAGATAACGGATTTCGTCATAAATGGAGTTAATTGGTAAACTTTTACTTCTGGCTTGACTGAATGCTCGGTTGCCAAATGAACCGCTTTGTCAATCTTCCCTTATAATCAACAGCATACCATATACGATACTTCTCAACTAAAGCCAGGACTGTTAGTTTAATCAGTATTTAATGTGCATAGTATATTATTGCTGCACCCTCTATATAAATACGCTTCATGATTATTTGCATGAAGTAAGTCTGCACTCCACAATCCCTTATCTGACCACAATTATAGAAGTATAGCCCTTCACTATAACGTCATATAGGGAAGGCTACAATTCGTTGTTGCGGTCAAATCTAACTTAAAAAATGTTTAATGATATTTATACTTTTGTTTCTTATTACATGTTGTTTTTATAGAATTCACGAATTGCTTCTTCATTTTTCTGTCGTATTAATTTTAAGGGAACGATATACTAGTTTACACTAAATGAAAGAAACGCATCCTATTCGAGTGCGTTTATTATTTCATGGATTTGAACCATACTGCGATATAACGCCTAACTGAACTCAAGAGATAATTAAAGGTGTCCCTAGCTCTCTTATCGTTATTCAAGGTGATTGTTTCTTTGTCATCAATGACAATAGTCCATGATTTTTCGGGTCATCGTTTCTTCGATTTCTCGCGTAAAGAGGAGATCAAGGCACGGCTTACGGCAAGTGTCCTGGATGCCTACGAACATGGTATTACCAGGTTCATGACCGGCATGGCCGTTGGCTTTGACATGCTGGCAGCCGAGGTGGTGCTGTCAATGAAGGGTCTCTGTCCTGGTATAAAGCTCATGGCAGTTGTCCCTTATTCAGGTCAGGCTGAGAGGTTCAGTGACTACAATCATCGTCGATACGATGCTCTATTGGCCCAAGCAGATGAGACTATCGTCCTCAGTGACCAGTACTACACCAGATGCTTTCTGGAACGAGACCGCTTCATGGTTGAGCATTCGTCAATGCTCATTGCCTGCTATGACGGTAGGGAGAAGAGTGGTACGTTCTGGACTGTCCGGCTGGCTGAGAGTCTAGCACGGAGGGTAGTAAATGTATATTAACCAATAACCGCTTTGTATGGATGATCTATTGAGTATCATCCTGTTTGTGGTTCTTTTTGCTGTTCTGAAACCTGTTATCAAGGCCATCTTCCGTGGCTTTGGCAGCTCAGATCATTATAGAGACCGCTAAACAGGAGTAAAGTCGTATATCTGGGTTGAAACCCTTGCCGCACCTGCAGTTTTGCACGCTGAAGGATTCTTGTTGTCTTTTGTCTCGTGGCGCTGACAAAGAATAAAGGGTCAGGAATGTATCCTGGCCTTGTCCTAGGTTTTACATCAACTGAAGGCAAACCCATGAAATGAAAGACTCACACAACATGTTTCATCCGCTAATATAGCATATTTGGGGATGAAACCAATACTTTATTCATTGGGTTGTCATCGTTGATATCCCTCTTCATTGTGTTTGAAATAGAAAACAGACACTACCAGATTGGTGTGTCTGTATATTATACTTTATGCGGCCTGTGCTTTCGCTTTTGCTAGCAGTGTAAGAACATCTTCAAGGTTTTGCAATTGTTTACGTAGTCGATCTATTTCTTGCTGGTTTTGTGCATTTGATTCTTTTGACTTTCTGAGTTCTTCTTCTAACTTTCGGTTTATCTCTTTCTGGCGATTGATTGCAGCTTGCTGCTTCTGGATTATTTCTCTGTACATCCTATCTTTTTCCTCATTCTTTCTGATTTTCTGCTTAATCCAGTCATAGGCTTTTTTTACGACAAATAATCCTGGCGATATAGATATGATGCCTATATCAACTTTGCTGATTCCAAGTTCTTTAAGAGCGGATTTACTTGGATTGGCTATTGTGACCGCAGATGCGGCCAATATGCTAGAAATACTTAGTTCAATCATAATTATGCTGCTTTTTTAAATTGGTTAATCTGTTCTGTGAGGACTTCAATCAATTCCATTAAGTTATTGATCTCGCTTTTTAGACGAGCTATTTCTTCTTTGAACTCATTTAAAGAAGTTTGTTGCTCACGAAGTTTCTTCTCTAATTCTCTGTTTATTTCTTTCTGTCGGTTGATTGCAGCCTGTTGTTTTGCTATGAGTTCTTTATAAACTCGATCCTTCTGTTCTTGCTCTTTCTTTTTCTTTTTATAAACACGAATTCCAAATGCAATAATGAATGGGGCTGCAACAAGTCCTATTCCTGTCGCAGATAAACCAGCTGCGCCTGCAGCTGCAGCAGAGACGCTTGCACCTGCAATTAGTCCGATACTTGCTAAATAAGAACTGAATACAAGTACTCCTGCACCAGCAAGACCGGCTGACATTGCTGCTGCTTTGGAAAAACTTTTGGCTACAATTGGGTCAATCGCGCCCGTGTAGGTCAATAATTTTGTGGTAGTTTCCTTCTCGATTCCAAAGCTTGATAATGATAACGATGGGGTTGCAATAATAGCAGATGAAACCATCGATAAACATTCGAGTCTTTCAATTTCTTTTGCCATAATGATTTAACTTATTCGAACATTGAATCCAATTCTGCAATTGCATCTTTGGTTACCTTATCTAATTCTTCTTTGATATATTGCTCTTTGACTCTTGTTATAAACCTTACATCTGAGAATAGTCGATATAAAGTCACCAACAAACCACCTAGGTCCAGTTTTTTGAGGGCTTCTCCTTCATTTCCTGCGGCAGCATTTATACCAACGTAGGCTAAATTCAAACTGGTGGATATTGTGTTTGAATATAAGAGTATTTTGCGTGTCCTTACCTCATAATGTTCCCTTCTTCCATCTTTGTCTTTGTTGTAAAATAGACCATGGACAAAGCCAATTATCATGTTTATTATGATGGAAATAGCCGCTTGAATACCTACAATTTTGATGTCACGGAGCAAACACAGTGCATCATATTGTTCAGAATATAGTTTTCCCGCCAATTCTTCAGAGAATGCTTCTATAATAGGAACAGGTAAGCCTCTGTCTGTGAATACGTCTGATTTTAGGTGTGCATATTGTGCAAATAGAGCTGCAGCTAATCTGAACTTATCTTCTTTTGTGCTTTCAAACACGTCGTAGAACATCTTAATCATAGATGTCGGCACGTCGCTAAATCTTCCTCCAGGGTATTCAACATTGTATGTGGCGAATCCAAATTTCTTTGATAGAGAAATCGTACATGTCATAAGATTTGCAGTACCGAAGATCCATCCTAGAATAGGGTCATGTCCCAATGTGTGAACTCGATGATTTCCTCTTCCTCCATCATCGAATCCTGCAGGTGCGTTCTCTTGTGCGTCATATGGGCATACACCTTTGGATTTACCACAGCCATCTACTCTTTCGTATTGCCCGAAAATAATGTCTTTCCATGTAGGATATCCATTTTGACTGGTTTTGTTTTCATGATCCTTTTTCTTTTCATTCCAATCATGAACTTCTTTCTTTTTCTGCTTGTCTCCTTCCTTGTTATGGATGCGATCGCTAGAATCAACAGTCTCGCCCAAATCTCCCATTATTTGTTGTATGATAATCCATCGGGCGGTTTGGAGTGCTGTTGCAACCATGAGAAAAGCAATGTCTACTTTACTGAGTTTCGTTTTTGCTGCAAACTCATTATGTATTCGCTCAATATCTTCAATACAATATTGGAACTCTTCAGCAGAGAGTAAGTCTTCCAATACTATTTCGTCTGGGACCTGCTCATCCGTTTTTTTCATAATATCCTCCCAAGAAGGAATATCATTGATTGATATTTTTTCATCAACTAGATAAGGACTATTATCAACAAATGGAGTTGGTGCCTCGGCCTGTATTGGTGCTTTAAGATTTTCTGGTATGGTAATGCCTTTCTTTTCTGCAATTTTCAGTGCTTTAGCTTTAAGAAACTCAGCTTTCTTCATGAGTTCGTCTACATCTGAACGAGTTTGAGCAATTTGTTCCCCGTTGCTAGATACGGAATTGCTTAGGTCTGTTGATCTCTCTTCTAGATCCTTTAATTCCATATCTTGCATTTTTAATGCTCGATTCAGTTCTTTTTGGCTATCGGTATATGAAAACCTGCTGTCTTTCTTGTCTTTCATATAAAGCGAGTATGATTAAATCCAATCAAAAGATTCTTTTTCTGCTCCAATTTCAAAATGAAGCTTAACGATCCCGAGGTCAAGCTGAGTGTAACCCATCATCGAGAATGTGGCCTTTGCCCTGACCTTATGCCTGTTTCCCTCCTTGATTCCCACATATTCGATGAAGAACTTCTGTTGGTTGACGGCGGTAGGGGCGAGCTGTGCCGCTTCGATACCTTTGTTGAACCATTTCGGGGTGAGGTCACTGGCATTGCTGATCTCTCTGATAGACTTGTGTTTTCTCTCAGTTCCCTGGGTCTCACCATAACCGAGGGCTATGTAGCAGACAATCTTTTCCCCTTCATTGAGCGCATAGGTGCCTGCGACCTTCTGGTAGGTTAGTCCTGCCCAACAGGTATTGAGCCCAAGTTGCTGAGCAAGCAGAACAAGCTGCTCGCCATAGTAACCGGCTCTCTCGTCAAGGTCATCTGCCTTCTGGCCTGCAACCACAAAGTAATTGTTCACACCGCTGAAGGTTCCGTAGTTCAGGATGCTCTTGAATGCCTTTGGTTCATCAGTGACGAGTTGGATATGGAGACCACCTTCAGCATTGACCTCACTAATCTTCTGCAGCAGTGTCTCTATCACATTTGCTGAAAGGGGAGTGCCCTTGTATCGTCTCACCGAATGGCGAGCTTGTATTGCTTCTAATAATGTCATCCGTATTTACGTTTTCTATAGATTATGAATTAAATCTTCGTATACTAATATCTTTGAGAGCAAGGTGTACCTTTCTTGATTTGTTATAGGAGTTGCGTGTCCACCAATATGCTGTAAATTGTTCATGATATAATTTTGTAATCTATTGACATTTATTTTGTCCACTAAAATGAAATTAATGTCTTTGGCTTCAAACATTAGTGGTGTGCCTACTGGAGTTTTTGCAGTTCCAGGAGCTCCTCGATATGCATTATATTCAATTTCGGTTAACCACTTTAGTGGAGCAGGGTTTGCATAAACCTTTCTCCATTCTCGTTCTGCATAATTGTCAGAACTCCTTCCTGCTATTCTTGTAGGCTTCTCGATAGGTTTAGAATACCCCAATATTCTGTATGAGCTATAGTTGTTTCTATTGTTTATAAATTCATTTGCAGCTTGGATAATCATTTTGGTGGACTGACATCTTGTATCATTCGGATAATATAATACTGGCTCTAAGTGTCTACTTCGTCCCCATGTCCTTGTCATGGCTAGACCACACTTTCCATAATTATTCTTAGCTACTAAAGCTAATGGTATGTCACAAAAACTCACCATCGGAATGCCGATGAAAACAGAAGGGTGACTTTTGCCCATGAAGATCTCTTCTTTGCAGTAGAAAGCCTTAAATCCTTGTTCTAAGATGAGTTCAAGGATTGGACGGCTATCTACACGCTGGAAAAATGAATTACTATATATATTCATGATTATTGATTATCTATCGTTGCGTTTCTTAATTGGACCCTGATGCCTTCCTCTGTTGAGTTGCACACCATGACGATTAAGTACACGGAAGACACTGGTTCTGCTCTTGTAGCCACTTACCTTCCAGATGTCATCGATGGAGTGGCCAGAGTTGTACATATTGACAACGGTCTTTTCTCGATCGAGCTTCAGACCAGCTTTCAATGTTTTCGGATGAGTTTCCTTGCGTAATCTTAGGACTCGACCTTCGCTTCGTCTTAACGACATAACTTCTGAAGACAATTTTCCTATTGAGGTGAGAACGTCACCGACTGTTGTCTGTGTGAAAAGCTCACCTCTTGTGTCAATCTTGTCTTCCAGACTGACAAGTCTGATGTCGTATTGCTGACAGAGATCAAGGAAAGCTCCGAGTTCACGTATGCCTCTTAAAGCATGACTCAGTTTTGTAATGACTATGGTGTCACGCTTCTCCAGATTGGAGAGCATCTTTCGCCATTCTGGACGTAGTTTTTCTTGTATGCCTTCTTCAAGGATGATTGTATCACAACCGAAGTCCTTCATCCAGCTTAAAGCTTCTTCCTTGTTCTCTAGAGCCTTGCTTTGGAAAATATATCCGATTCTTGCCATGATATAGTTGGTATTTTGCCGCAAAGGTATTCAAATTTTGTCACGTAACAATGGTACATATTTCAAGTAAACTTCATAATGTATATTAACATCGTTTTCCTTTTTAGAACACATCAAATACTTGTGCGAAGATATCTTGTACTTTCTTCTCTTTCAGACTTGCTTAGTCTCTGTTAAAGCCATTGAGTAATCCTGTTTCTGTACTTTTTTTTAGAAGCGACTCAAATCAATCTGACGGACTTGCTGTAGTGCGATTTGATTAAACTTTACTAAATCATATCTCCTTTGATGTCCCTAATATGCAAGTTGAACTATAAAAACAATTTCTTTTTAAAGTCATCCACTAGGATACCTTCTAGTTCCGCATACGGAATTACTGCATTATATGGAAGATAAGATCCATTTTCCATAGCGTACATAGGGTAATAGACGACAATGCCTTCCTCTATTATGGCGCACCCATATCCATACTGCGGTGAAAGGTACGAACGGAGATTTGAATTGATGGAGGTGTTTCGAGAAATCCAACTGCCGTCCTCACTCATCAAATGCCGAAAAACCAGCTTTGCAAAAACGTCCATTCCGGACTCCTTGATCATGTCTTGCAAGGAGAGCACTTCTCCTGTTTGATTGTCAACTGTATTCCAGACCACTTCGGAGCTAAGTGTCCTATAAGACTCCCAGGAGTTCTCCTGAAAGGTAGTGAAATAACGGTTTCTCCAGCAGTCAATGATGAGCTCTCCGTACCGAAAAACAGGTCCTTTGACTGACGGGATTGAGTCTTTCGAGGAAAGCCATGGAGTAATATAATAGTCACAGATGTCTGATGCCGAAGCGGGTTTTTCATACAGAGGAAGCTCTTCTTCTACACAAACATCCTCTTTTATCCTTTTTGAGACATAATTCAGGAGCACTCTGTTGTTGGGACAACGGAGACCGAAATGAAAGCAATAGTCCGATTTGTAATTCAGACCTGGCATATCCGGTACTTTAGTATCTTCTGCATTGAAACAGTATGATGAGTCAAGTCCGAAGTATTCACCGATTTTATATGGACCACGATAGTATTTGTCGTCAGGGAGGTCCTGAAATTCAGGAACCAAGTTTATTGCTGCTTCGATAGGGATATAATTGTCTACATCGGTGTATTCGGAGGAGGTTTCTGCTGTCTGCAAATAATCCAACGCGCTATATTTTGACTCTTTGATATGATGGAATTGTTCTTCTGCCATAAGTATGGATATAATCAAGAATATGGCCAAGAATGTTGCCCAACAACCTTTGAATATGTCCAGATATGCAGATGAGATTCGCTTTGTCAATCGCATCCCACGGTCAAACCACAACAATAACAACACAATTATTGCAACACTTGCCACAGATACAGCAAGTGCGGGGAATCCACCTCCGATTGCGTGCCATACCATCATTTCGATCGTCCCAAGACAATGGACGCCGATGCAGGATACGACGATTAGTAATGCCACTTGCCATGGTTTTGGATTATCTTTGAAGTTAATCATACTGGGAATAAATGGTTATAAATAACTTTAGGGTTGTACACTATTCCGCCCAATTCTCCCTTCTAGACTTCCCCTAGGATCAAAATAATTTCTTCGGTATTATGTGTGCATAAAGTTTTCCCTATCCAAAACGCTTGTCGGCAATCTTACAAGTGACGCCATAAACTGTTTCCTTACGCACTGCGTCCAGAATCTTTTTGAAAATTCTAGGGAATGGCTTGACTACCTGTTCTGCTATACTTCGCGGAATTTCTTTATAATATGCCTCTGCTATTCCGCCTGTGATGCATGCAAGCGTATCACTGTCTCCGCCGAGAGAAACGGCCTTGCGAATGGCATCCTCAAAATCCGAGGAGTCAAGAAAGCAGGTAATCGCTTGCGGTACAGTTCCTTGGCAGCTATCGTCCCATCCGTAGACAGGATGCCAATACTCATAGGTTTTATGAAGGTCGTATCCGTATGTCTTTTCAATGTACTCGCGAATCTCCTCCTTGGTTTTTCCATTCCTGGCCATCCAGATAGCAGCGGCAGTAGCCTGTGCACCCTTGATGCCTTCCGGATGATTGTGAGTGATTGCGGCTGATATAGCGGCCACACGTTCGGTCTCCTCCAATGTATCAAAGAACCAACCTACTGCACTCACGCGCATTGCAGATCCATTGCCCCATGATCCATAAGGATGGCGACCGGTAGTGGACTCATATGGAGCAGCCCCCAACTCGTCATCATATGCATATAACTCCTTCGGATAGAACAGCCAGCGGACAAATGATTCTCCATATCCGCCCATTCCGCATGGGCACTTCTCTGCAAACATCACCATAATGTCCTCCAGTCCCTGATAGCTATGCTGCTTGTCCTTCAGCAGCCAGTAAGCCACAGCCATTGTCATTATGCTGTCATCAGTATAGGTGCTGTTATACTGAAACAGCTCGAAGTTATAATCTTTAGTATTACGGAACTCATAGACCGACCCTATGGTGTCTCCTGTAATTGCTCCTAACATGTTATTGTTTATGTGTATAAAGTTATGAAATATCTATCATAGTGTTAATCAACTTATTGGAGAAGTTGAGTATTTTTAAGTACTCCCGATAGTCCCTATACTATTTCGATATCATTTATCCAACGATAACAATCAAAGGAAGTGTTCATAATGTTGATTGATGATTGTAGCTGGCCTGTATCTGGCTTAGTATAATTTACTCCTATATTTGGACAGGTTCGATTTGACTACTTATTATATGATGAGTCTCTTACCATCGTCTGGCAAAGAAATCTTAACTGCCATTATAACCCAGGCTATTCTACTTTTTTAGGAGGAAGCATCAGTACACTTCTTTTAATCTCAGGAAGTTCATTCCAACCATGTATGATTTGTTCCATAAATTGAGTAAGCGCTCCCAAGAATTTGAAATAATAGACAGCTTGTTGAGAACGAATTTGACTTAACGGCTCTTTATCCCAATTGTTGGGTATATTGCCGCGATGGTTTGTGTTCCTGCATTGATATATGTCCCAAAGAAGTGATGTAAATTCTTTGAATCCATAATAGTCATTGTTTTTCATCATTCCTTTATAGCCAACAAAATATACGATAGTTCGCATTTTGTCTATTGCATATAGATCTTGAAGCGATTTTTTTGACTTTTCTATGGCATTGGACAATCCAGAATTCTTGTCGTTACCAGGAAAAACGAGTGAAGCTATTGTGTATCCGCTCTCGTTTCTATTATCTATTGAAGGAGTAACCCCCTTTCCAGCCTTTACATAGGCCGGATATCCCCACATTCTGTTGGCAATTTCGTTTAAATCCGGGTTTGCGCATAGCTTGTTTGTGACACATTCCACTTGCTGATATAATGACAAGCAAAAATCACCGAAATTGTTTCTTCGTCTAAATGCTTCCATTCTGCAGAAGTCGTCAACAAGTCCCGTGATGATTTCTTTAATTGGGAAATCTTTATAAAACTCTTGTGCCTGCTGGCGAACAACTTTCTCGATGCAGTATTCGTAAATTTGATCTATACGGTCATCGTCAATAGGCACACAATTCGCGGAAGACATATCTAATCTCTTCCGCAGTCCCAAGTTAAATTCAGTGTTCTGCTTACTTAACTGAACGATTTTTTCTATTGTCGACTGTAATTTATCCTCCATAAGCTATATCCTCAATAAGGTGTCCAAATCATTATTCAAATCGTCAATGTTTACGGGCGACAATGTCGGGACAACCACTTTGCCTGAGCGATGGATTAACCAGAACGGTTTTCCTTTAGCATCCCGACAAGATGAGATTGAAAGAAGCGACTTATCCTTTTCTTCCTCGGATCTCAGCGACTTGTTTACTGAGGCTAGCTCCTTGTGACCGCCAAGAGTGAAATAGGCATACCTATGAGCGCTGACTTTGTTCTCATCTTCGGCATTTACTTCTTCCCGAGCTTTAAATGTAGTAATGACGACATCAGTATGATTATTCTTCTCAAACTCCAACAGAGGAATCGTTTCAACGTAGGTGATACCTTGAACTGTTGTATTGTGTGCGTCCTTCAGGGCTCTTGTCAACTCGTCGAATCTAGTCTGCAACCTCTCATACACGCTATCTTCAGCCCCCTTAACCATTTTCAGGTACATTAGTTTTCCGCCCAGCACATTCACCATGTCAGGTTTTCCTTTTTTTACATGTCCTTTGTCTTGCTTATATTTTGAAAAAAACACATTAAACGCTGTGCTATAGCCATGTTTCTTCCAAATATAAAGGATATTCCTAATATCGCGAACATATTTTTGGGTGACGTTCAACTTATGGCTTACAATAATGCCGGTTACTTCCTGTCGTGATCCCAATTTTTGGAGTCTGGTCTTTGCCTCATTTATTGTAAAGCCCTGATCCTCAATAATGCGCTTCAGTTCTTTCCTGAATTCTCCATTCCCTTGATACACATTGTGCATAGAACTGAAGGTGATATCGTCAGCATATCGGGAAAAGTTTAATCCAAAGCGTTTTGCCAATCCAGCCAGTCTGCGGTCCAGCTTGTCGCAGACCATGTTAGTTAGGATTGGTGATGTAGGGGCACCCTGAGGCAGGACATATCGTTTGGACCCATCTTCCAGAATTTCTTTCATGGAACACAGGCCGGCTATCATGTTGGCAATCGGCTGCTTAAAGCACAATGGCTTCAATTGTATTCTTTTCCATACCCTTGCCTGCTGGATGCTCGGAAAGAAGTCTTTCAAGTCAATGTTGAACACATAATTCTGTCCTCTGTGCATTCCCGCATTTGTGACGACGGAACGCCCCTCTGTAAACCCCATTGCATGGTCAGATGGAGAATACACGGCCTTGAAAATTTCGTTCACATAGTGCAGAAGCAATATGAAACTACGATTCCTTGGGGCCGTAATCTGTCTGAAACCTCCAGACTTCTTCTTGATCTTGAATTGCTTGTAACGATGAAACGTGTTGTTGGGATTACAATAATAATTCAAGTGCGTCATCGTAAACGGAAAGAACTTGTGGCTCATGCCAGATTCTGCCATCTCATCCTTTTTCATTTGGTTGAGAAGGTCAAGGAGATCTTCCTTAGTCTCCATCTGTTGAGCCAACTTTATTATTTCGTTCTTGTCCATTTTCTGTTTATGATAATTAGAGGTGGAAATCGGAAGCGACAGGAGTTGATTTCTTTATATAAGGAATAATACTATAAAAACAATACAACAATACAGGATAGAAAGGCATATCGCGTATGCACAGTCTACGTTAACATGATGACGTTGTCATCTCAGGGCTTTGAAAAAGCCTAGAGACATCATGCGAATGTACCTCCGAGGAGATATGGCTTGCGCCCGCAAGACGTGTTCAAATTTATACCTGTCGTTCCGATTTCAAAGACCTCTTATTTTTATATTGCAAAGTTACAATGTTTTTGAGAACTCTTTGTTCGCAATATTGTAATTCTGCAGATTTAATCTATATTCCAATATGCATCAGGATCACCATCGAAGGCATCGTCAATTGCGTCATCACTGTAACCTGCCACATCTTGCGCATAAGTGCCGGCATATTCACCATAATGAGTTCCGTAATCATCGTAGTCATTATCATAGTAGCTGTCATGCACGGTCCCCTCTTCATTGTCCAAAAGACTACTGAGCTTGATATAACTCCTAGAGTCTCCCTTCTCGACCCTTGTTGTATCGCGACTTTTACCATAGAAGTTCCAAATGGCATCGTATTGGGCCGGCAAGACCTCTTTCCCGGTATTGTCAATAATTCCCCACCTGCACCCGTTGTCCATTACTCCATTTGTAGTTGTGCCGACTTTCACTCTAGCAAGACCTTTGTCGAAGCCGTCAATGTAGCCGTAGCGGCCAAACGGAACTATTTCCATACCACTAGCGTCGAGAACTCCATATTGTCCATTCTTCTGAACGGTAAACAATAGACCGCCTCCTATTGAAGGGACAATTTCAGAATATTCGGCATTTAGCACCATTTCACCTTTTACGTTTATCAATCCATACAATAGCTTTAGGTACGTGGCAACTTTGCCTCCGCTTCTAATGAAGCCGTACGTGTAGTCAATGGCGACCTTGACCAAGTCCTGCTCGTTATAGAACTCGCCATAATACATTGTGTATTCAGGTTTTACGACAACAACACCTTCACGATTGACAAAGCCAATCTTCTCTCCGCTTGTAAAAGGAATGAGAATCCGGGAATCTTTTGCCATATCGTAGGATGATGCTGGCATAAGGATCTTTGTATACTCATTTGTTGACAATCTTTGTTTCTCTGACATATCTGGTTATTGTTTTAAATTTCGATGCAAACTAACGATATTGTTGCGAACTCAATGTTCATAAATTCGTGGACAGATATACTTTTTTACAGTTTTCGATCCGATTAATTATCTTGTCGCGTATCTCATAAGGCGTGAGGACGACAAGTTCTTGACCGAAACTCGTCAGTTCGCGAATCAGTTCATAGTTTTCCTTACAGTCTATCCTGAAAAAGCGTCCTGACACCAATGTCGGATATTTCGCTCGCAGTTGTTCTTCGTCCTGCCCGTAGATATTCCGTTGCGACTCATGAAGCGGCTTTGTAGCGATATAGTCTTTGGATACATCACTTACCCAGAACACAATTTTGTAAACCGGACTTTCCTCGTTGATAGTCACACCGATAATGTCATCAAACTTTTCATTGATGTCCCCTTCATAGTCCACGTATTTATGGGAGGGTAAAGGCACCACCTTATCGATCCGATCCAAACTAAAACATAGAAACTTATTGTCAGTTTCTGCTGTAGCAAAGAGAAACCACCGGCGATTGTATTCTTTCAATAGATGCGGATGCACATTAACCGACAAGTCAGTCTGCTTATCGGCAAAACGATGATAATGGAGCGCTATAACCTGCCGGTGAGAAATGGCTGTGAATAGTTCTCCCAATAGATTGGAGTTTTCCAACGGGTTTTTTGTCAATGATATGATTTGTCTATCATCACCTCTCACTCCCAGTCCTAAACGCAATCCTTCCAGCGCATCAAGATTTGGCAGGCCGTCGAACTGGCCAAGTATGGACAAGGCTTCCCTCAAAAGGTATTCTTCCTCGTCACTCAAATCTTTTTTAAAGATGGAGAAGTTGGGATTGACATACCTCAGACACTGCTTGCTGTATGATTTCTGTTTTACTGGATTATACCCAGGCACAGAATATCTTTCAATTTCTGCCAAAAATGGTCCTTCGTATTCCAAGTAGTAGATGTCCTTTTCGATTGTACGACGAACCACACCATTGGTATCCGGGTACATGTCAGCAAGACGCTTGCTGACCTCTTCAGTTAAGTCATCAAGTGAATAATTATGATAACGGCTACTCAATAGTTCATCGAGAATCTTGTACCGTGTCATTGCATTCTTGTTCGCTGGCATAATTTTCAGTTTTTGCAAAGATATTCAAAAATTACGAATTCTATGTTCGTAGCATAATAATTAGCATTAAACAATCACACTCGAAAGTAGATACTATAATCATATCCATAATTTTCCCGATGTAGAGTAATACACAAACTATCGAGATTAACTCATACAAGTTATTCAAGATAATCATCGATTAGACTGTTCTCTATCGGTGATTTTTTGTCGGATGAAATTAAAATTCTAAATTTGCATCGTCAGCGGGTCGCAGTGGCTCACTGACGACATACTTGACACGTTTGTGTCCTGCAGTCCTAACAAGAAATCTGGAAAATTTTTATAGACAGGGCAATTGCAAGGCACATTCTACCTGCATCGTTGACTTCAATCGAAATCAACATAGTGGGTGGGGTGGTTGCATATTACCTGTCGGGCTTTCCAGAGCCTCTTGTTTGATGTGTGATTCGCTCCACCCTTTTCGCGTGCATGCTAATCACCTGACAACAAGCAAGACAGACAGATACGGATTGATGGTTCCGTATACATTTTTCTCATTTCCCCGTCAGGTCCAGTGCCTGCCGGGGATTTTTGTGTCCCGGCCGTCCCTTTCCCGGTTTCGCGTTGGCGAATTTACGGCGTTCCCCTCACTTGAAAGACCTTGCCAGGGGCAAGCCCTATCCGGGTGCGGCCTCGGCAACTCCTCCGTCGTTCCCGAACCGTTCTTTCCGTCAGGAACGCCCGAATGCCTTGCCAAGCGAATCCGGAAGTTCCGGAGGGCACAACAATCTCAAAAGTATTTTCAAGATGGAAAGAAAAATCTATGACTTCCGTGGCGTCAAGGTCAGCCTCAGGAAGGAATCCTATAGGACAAACGGGACACTTGCCGTCATCATGGACAAGGTCGAGTCCGGTGATGAGTATGCGGTGATAACCGTCAATCTCTGCTCTCCCATGCAGGACGGCAGCCGCCTGGCTTTTGTTGACACCAACAATATCGAAGGCATTGACAAGTGGCTTGTCGGACAAGGCCTGGCGACACATGCCGGCGTGCTTGCCTCAAGCGGATTCTGCACATATCCCCTCATGTCATTCAATACTGAAAACTTCTGATGCCATGAAGAAAGAAAGCCTCAAAGTCCTTGGAATTGAAGTTTCCAGGGACTTCTCCGTCATGGAACTGCTCAAGCTGTCGAGCGAGGAGCTGATGGAACCTCAAGTATCCTACAAGGTCTCCGCCCTGAGGGAGTTCTGCCAGGAGTTCTGCGAATCGTCACTGGATAATCCGACCACGGTACAGTCTTCCAAGGATGCCGTAGGTGTTCTTGCGCCCCATCTGAAGTTCCTCGACCATGAAGAGTGCTGGGTGCTGCTGCTCAACAGCGCAAACAATGTACTTTCAAGCATCCGCATTTCCACCGGAACAGTCAGGACCTGTCCGATAGACGCCGCAAGGATATCGAAGGCAGCGATTATCGCAGGGGCAACCGGAGTGATCCTGGCACATAACCATCCGAGCGGAAGTCCTAGCCCGAGTGCGGCTGACATCAAGGAAACCACCAAGCTGAAGTCCGCACTCGACACGTTCAACATCAGTCTGGTCGACCATATCATTTTCGCGGAAGGCAGGTATTACTCCTTCGCGGATGAGAAGGAGTCGGCTCTTGGCTAAGGTAACTTGAACTGATTATTGCGCATAGTTAAGTTAATTAAGATAATTATTACAATACATTAGGATAATTATTTATATATTTACGCCTGTAAAGGGATTTGAACGATGAATAACAAAACTAACTTGATTCCGGCAAGTAGTGGAAGTAGTCTGATTATCTCCGAAAGCAGTTCCTTGTCCTATCTGGAGGGCGATGCTCTGGAAGCTGTAATCACCCTGTTCCTGCAGGAGCAGCAGGTGATGCCGTCGAGCAGAAGGACATACGGATGGACCCTGCGCCGTTTCTTCAAATGGTGCAGGGAATCCAACCTGAGGACGTCGCAGCTTCAGCGCTCTCACGTGGTAGCCTACGTTGACGCCCTGGCCAGAAAGGGCTTCTCCGCAAAGAGCATCGCTTCCTACACGGTGGCCGTAAGACGGTTCTTCGGATGGCTCGATTCCAAAGGACAGTATCCTAACATCGCCTCGGGCGTCAAGGGACCGAGAAAGATGAAGGAAGGTTTCGTGAAGATGCACCTTGACATCTATGAGAGGCGCAGGCTCCTGGACGCGGCGAAAGAGCGCGGGGAAAGGGACTACGCGATAGTAAACCTGATGCTGCGCAACGGGCTCAGAACGATAGAGGTCTCGAGAATCGACGTTTGTGACATCACCACACGCAAGGGAGTCCGTGTCCTGAATGTCTGGAGAAAAGGCTCTCTTGGAAAGGACTCTTACGTGGTCCTGACGGAGGAGTCATACGGACCGATAGCGGACTACCTGGACACCCGTGCGGCAGTGCTTTCCGGTTCGCCGCTCTTCGTCACCGACGGAGACGGACACCGCGACGGAAGGCTGACGCCCAGGCGTATCCAGCAGATAGTCAAGGAATGCCTCAGGCGGATCGGACTCACCACGAGGGAGTATTCTCCGCACAGCCTACGACACACGACAGCTGTGGCCATACTTGAGGCAGGCGGAAGCATCTTCGACGTGCAGACTGTTCTGGGACACTCCTCTCCTGAGACCTCTCAGATATATACAAGGAGCGCGGAAGAGGAGAGACGGCTTCGGAATCCTCCGGAGGACATAATAAAGGATGCCTTCGGGCAATGACTGAAAATGAAATACTGACAACAAGTATATGGACAAGACAAGAATAATAGCCGTGGCCAACCACAAGGGAGGGGTCGGAAAGACCACCACCGTGGCCACTCTGGGAAGCATCTTCGCGAAGGTCGGAGTGAGGGTGCTGATGGTTGACCTGGACGCCCAATGCAACCTTACCGACACGTTCCTGAGCGAAGTCGAAGGACCGACCGTCTATGAAGTATTCAAGGACCGCAGGGACTACCTGCCGACACGGATCAAGGATGGACTGGACATCCTTCCGGCAAGCCTTGACATGTCGGCTCTTGATCTCATCATCGGCGGACAGTTCGAGAAGGAACGTATCCTCTCTGATGTCCTGGAGAAGATGAACATATCAGAAAGGTACGATCTCGTCCTTCTGGACTGCCCTCCGTCACTAGGGCTCGTGACCGTGAACGCACTTGTAGCTGCGGACGAGGTATATGTGCCCATCGCCCCGGAGGTCTATCCCCTGAAGGGACTAGTGAAACTTGAGGAGATCTGTTCCATGGTGTCCGCGCGGCTCAACCCGGGAATCTGCATAACCGGAGTCATCGTGACGATGTTCAATCCGACGAAGAACCTTTTCGTCACCGTCGATGAGAAACTCCGTGGAATATACGGCGACAAGGTCTTCAGGACCAGAATAAGAGAGAATGTCAAGCTGGCGGAGTGTCCGATGCACCGCACGGAGATTACTTCATACGCTCCGGAAAGCAACGGGGCAACCGATTACGTGAACCTGGCGAAGGAGATCCTGGCACGTCTCGATGGACAGCAGTAACATAATCAACTCGATTAAGAGATACGAGGTACTTGAGTTAGTGTAGTTCTTCAGTCAAGAAACAAGACGACTTATGACATCATCAAATAGATAATGAACTCAATCATCTTGCATCTGTCAATTAAGATACTTTAGACAATTAGAATAAATCAGTTAATCAAGTTATTCAAGATGGGACAACCGAAAGACAACATCAGCGCAGGCTTGGATGCCTTGCTTGGAGGAAGCAGGCCTTCCGAGTCTCAGCCTGCACCTGAACCCAGACGGAGGGGCTTCAACCTCGGCCACGGCGGACAGTCCGCCATAAAGGATAGGATGGCGACATCACTTGTCGTTAACCGCAGCAAGTATGCGAAAGTACGGCAGATCGCCATAGACAACTCGCTGAATATCAACGAAGTGATAGATGTAGCTCTCGATATGGTGATTGAAGCATACGAGAAGAAATACGGTCCGATATCCGCCTCAGAATCGCGTATTTCAGCATCGGACATCATCAGGTCGAGGAAAAAGTGATTCTCGGAGGGCAAAAAAGCCCCAGGAAAAAGGCAAGTAAAGAATGTATGGCTCCCGGGGCATAAGCAAGATCCTGCAGAACGCAGGACAAGTGCAAAAATAGTAAAAAGTTCAGAACGGCGGAAGTGTATCTAACTTTCCGCCGTTCTGTTTATGCAAGGCATTTCGCTAAATATGGATTTGACGAAATGGAAATGAATATGTATAGTTATCCTCTTTCCTATATTGTGGGCCTCAATAAATCCACGTAAACATAGTTGCTCCAATTCGGGCCAAAACAGGATCTAACTGCAGTTTATGTTTTACCAGAGGCTTACTCATGCTTAGCGTCTTTTTTCGAAGAATATTTTGCGGATAGCAGTTTCCATTTAACAATGAGATCAATAAGGATATCTAATAGGAAAGCGAGTGAAGTTCCAATTAGTACAGTATAAAGAAAAACAGTTTTCGAATTTTTTTCTTTTTTAGATAAATCTTCGGCCAAGAGATATACTCCGCCATTGGAAATAACATCTGTAATTGGAATTGTGATACCTTCAATTGGGTTGTATGAGTAATTATGTGGAACGCATTGGAGAATATTCATAGGGTTTGTTGCAATGCCATCACATTTATGGTAGTCGCTTTGCAAGTTTATCCTTAATGTTCCATGAGTTATGCTATTTAAATTTCCTTTGAGGTTAATTGCGAGATTATAATATGGATTATTATAATCTCCTGTTAAAAAATCGCCCCATAGATTTAATACTGAAATATTCAATGAATTATCATGAAGATGAGGATAAAAAGCAAGTTTTATGTGTGATGACGATAGACTATCTAAATGACACGGTAGGATCATATTATCATATGTATCTCCTTGAGCAATATTATTGGGCCAAGGTTTAAAGTGAGAATTTGGGGATGATACAGTCATAGTAAGTTCCGAATAATCATATGACTTATCATTTGTGATTAAAGATTGTGTTGGATAATAGTAATAAAAATGACAACCGCTTTCTTGAACGTATCTTGTGGTCCCATGATATACCTCTTTCTTAAGCAAAGATGTGTCGATGCTTGATGTCCCTGCAATTATGCTCAAACCACATAGTTCTCCGTATTCTTCAAGAATATTCGGTGATGTACCTAAATCCATATCGAGCTGGTTCAACGTGTTGAAACTATTCTGAATATTAATATCAACTTGTTTATATACAGGTTGATAGGCGTTTGTTTTATGAAAACAAAACACTGCGAATATTACAACAAAGATTGCAGCCATTACATGCACCCCGCCATGCGATAAAAAGACAGCACAGAAAGGATGCGCGATTAATAATCTTCGGATCTGACATAAAGTTTTAAAACTAGTTTTGCCATATAATAGGATTGTTTTTTAATAATCTAATTTTAATGATTGATTTGAATAAATAAAGCCAACGCAACGACGATTAGAACAAAAGAATTTGTATTAGCATAATAATAAAAAAACGGTTCGTGGCAAAAGCTTTTAGTTGTTGAAAATTTATTATTGGTCATTACCATCATGCGAAACAAAACTACGAGATTTTCAAGACATTTACAAATTTTCGGGATTCACATGAAATAGCATATAAAATCGGATTGTTCTCCTTCCCTCCGTAGGTATCCGCGAAGTAAGGCGAAAAGACAAACGGCAAGGCAAATTCGCAGCCCATTCCGGGTGCGTTTTGTCTTGCCTTTGTTGTCTTGTATTGTCGCCTAACCAATGCGTCACCTTCCGGAGGAAAGGAAGGCCGCCCGTTTACCGGGAGGTAAGTGAATGTTCAACATAAAGCAAATCAATCATGCTACATCCAATCAGCGAGACAGGAAAATCCAAGAAGATCTTTCTGCGCATCTCAAAAGGTGCAATCATTTCCAAGAGAAACGGCGAGGAGACTTCGTTCGAAGCAATCTCCGGTTCCCTCAAAGGCATCGAACTAAAGGAACACGAATTCGAGAACAAGAAGTTCCGCAACTGGCACATCCTGCTGTCGGACACCGAAAGCGGAGAGGACTACGACATCTCCGTCAGCCGTGATTCAGGTGTGTTCAAGTCTATCGTGAGAAGCCTTGTGACAGAACAGGGGCTTGAGAATCTCAATGACGTCAAGATTGAGGTCTATACGTCCAAGACCGGCTTCACCAATGCCGTCGTAAGTGCCGGAGGACAGAAACTCCATTGGACTGACGAGCCGATGCCAGCTGTCCGCTATGTCTCTGTCGGCGAGAACGAAGTTGCGGACAACACCGCCCAGATGAACTGGATTCAGACACTCGTGGACCGTATCAACACTAAACTGGCTGAGCCGGTGTCTGACACTGAGCCTTCCGATGAAGACGACCTTCCGGAAGAGTTCTATAACTGATTGACGCGGGAGTCCTCTTCGGAGGGCTCCCGTAAAATTTTAAGAATCTATCAAAACAAGAGTACTCTTACACTTATAGTCCAGGCTACAAAATCCGCATCTACCTGGCGCAAAACTTATGACCTAATGTCCTATTCGTTTTCAAACTTAAGCATAATGTTGTAATCTTCCCCGGCACCAACAGGGACCTCTGCCAATTCGAGGAGTCTTTTATACACTTCTTGAAGATATGACTTGCGATCAGCCATGCATTTCAGAACAGTCAAAGGCATCAGAAAGGACTTAGACTCGCTAAGTCCATTCAAACGAGGATCAAGTCGATCAAGATCATCACCGATTAAATCACTTTCTGTCAACTCATTGTGATTCAATTCAAAATGTGGTTCTCCATCAGAGCAAATATACTCCACTCCAAACCTGACGGCACACTTAATAAGATGAACCTTGTCCAGGCCACAAACTTCTTCTTTTGACCAATTACCTTTTGGCGTCCAGACCTTTATTATTGACATAGCCTTAGTATTTTATGTTGTAAAATTCTTCCATTTCGTGCGACCCCCAAAGGAAAACCATTCATATCTTACGCGCACCTCCAGGATTGCCACATATTTTTGCCAAATATAACGCTTTTCCGGATAAAACCGTATTATCTTATGTCCAATCGAAGCTGTAGACATGTACATGAATATCTTCTTATAAATCCGAGAATTTAAACTTTACGCCTTCACTGAATCATTACTGTTCATAATCACCATGCCATGTCATCTTCCTCTGTACCTTTGCCTTATATCCTGCTGCGTTTCTTTTCGGATCACCTGCGCCGCCGCCTTTGCGTTGGATGAAATAATGCCGCCATATTGTTTCAGGACGGTCCTGTATGCTTCCGGATCCCGTGATTTGGACTCTTCCCATTTCCGGAGAGGACGTGTGGACAGTCCGTATATGTTTCCTAGGTAGCAGTTGTCCAGATTCAGTTCCGGGATGCTGTCCGAACGGAACATCCCGTACTCGTCCGGACCGAGATGAGCCCTCTGAAGCGGACAATCTACTGTCTCAAGAATTCCGTATACCGCCTTGTGTATCGGAATAAGGTCCGTCAGGCTCGCAGCGCTTTCTGCCTTTGCCGCAAGGCTCAGGAGCATGTCATCCGCACCTTTCCTATTGTTCACTACTATCTTGGCCACCTTCCCGGAGTTGATCCCCATGAAATCCGACCTCGATGCCTTTTCCCTGGCTTTCTCGAAAGCCTCCTTCGCGCAGGACCTTGCCAGGTAACGAAGGTAATTGTCCATGTCGTTCTGCATTGTGATTATCTTCTTCTTGATCTTGAAATGTTCTGATCCTGCCTGTCTGCATGTTCATTGGTCCGGACTTGCACAGGCCTGTCATACCGGCGTTTGGGGTTGTCCCTTTCATACTGCTTCCTGGCAGCGTCCGCAGCAATCTGACTTGTACCATTATTGTTCCGTGTGCGTTCGGTATTGTCATGCCTGACAATCCTGTCGCTTATCCAGACCCTTCCGATGCCGACCACGGGGAGCAACAGCCCCCAGAGGAATCCCCGGAGCGCGCCGATCTCACGGCGGCTTCCCATGACGGCCCCGGTAATGGCAGAGACGACAGTCGTTCCGCCCATCACCGACAATGCGGCTACCGCTATCTCCAATATCCCCATATCATCTCCTCCTGCCCTGATTTTGATGACTCGTGGACAGCCTTATCGCCTTGTCCTCTGGTCTCGGATGCTGGATGCGTTCTCCTATCCTCTTCATCACCGCCGGCAGCTCGGATTCCGTGTATTCCACGCGAAAGTCCCTGCAGAACTTGCGCTCAAGCGCCTCTTGGGATATGGTCGATCCGTCGCGTTTGATATGCTGCACGTCGACCGGATTGAACCGCCTCCCGACAAGTGACGGGTGATGCAGGGCATACCCGACGCACGCGAACCTGTGGCAGTCTGACGGAGAGGTCTCGGCGCACATGACGGCCTGCCTTTCTCCCTTCCGCGAGTCCGCGACCATCTCGTCATATACCTTCCTGAACCCTTCAGTCCGGGCCGTCTCCTCGTAGGACAGGTCTCTAGGCGGCATTGTGACAAACCGCTCCTTGAAGGCGTATTCGCTGAACACGTCCTTCCCGTCCTCCGTACGCATCAGCCATCCCTTCGGGGCATGCACCTCGGCAGGGATGCCGAGTGCCTTGGCCGCCATGATGCCGGCCTCGTCAGCGCCACTCTGTCCGCCGCTCCTGATGCAACGTATGTCAATGCCGCCCGTTTCCGCCAGTTCCCTTATCACCGACACGATGACCGACGTCACCTGTTCCCTTGAGAATCCTCTTGCCGCGAACGTGTCCATGCCGTTCCCGGCGATATTGATTTCAAGCGGGGCGGAGCGCTCCCTCTCCGTCATGCAGGACAGTATGTCGGACGCCATGGCCTTCGGATCACATGCCCCCTTCTCCATGGATATCTGTATGATCTTCCCTTTTGCGGCCTTCTCCGTCAGCCTCTCTCCTGCCGTGGTGAAATCTGCCGCGAACGCGACCGTAAGGTCCGCCTTCACGGCATTCTCACGCGTCCGCTGCGCGTATCCGCCCTCGGACATGGTGAAGCGCACTCCTTCTCCCTCGTCCGGAAGGGCGGTCCGTCTGATATGCCCTCCCATCACGTCGCCGTTGAAGACATACTTTATCCCCGCTTTCTCCAGGGAATCCTTCAAGGCCTCCCTGCAAAACTGCGGAAAGGCCTTCGACTGCGGCCAGCTCCGGATGTCCCTGACAACGGTGATTCCGTTGCGCCTGAGATTTGCGATGAATTCCTCTATCGGCAGGTTGGAATGGCCTATGGTGAAGACCGCTCCCTTATGCATCGAACCGTACAGGGCCTCGTCGAAGTTCCTTACCTCTGAAGAGGACGCATAGTCACGCCTAACTTTGGTTGCTGCCGTCCTCACTGACATCTCCTCATCCGACACTGGCCTCGCACTGGGAATTTCTCCGTCAATCCTGGAGAGGTCTTCTATCATTGTCTCGTAGTTGGACTTTAACGACCGTTCCTCATCCGGGATGAACCCGTCGTCAAGACATTTCTCGCCGAGCTTCGCCAGGATCTCCGCCGGGCCGTCGTTCTTGTGGAAGATCCTCTGGTTGTCCATCGCAGCCTGTAGGTATTCTCCGCCGAAACGGCCTCCGACCACGTTCTGGTTCACCCTCATCCGTCCCTTGTCGTCCAGTCCGAACTCCCCGTAGGCCATGTCTCCCTTAAAGATCCGCACCCTGTCGCGCTCGATGTCAAGATACCACGCGGATTCGAAACGGAGATGCCCTGCAGCCGGGTCGTGGCCGACCTTGCGCTCCTGTTCGTCGCGGACGGCAGACGCCGACTCCACGAAACGGGCAAACTCGGTCCTCGTCTTCATCCTGGTGTCGAGCGGAGGAAATCCCTTGCCTTCCGGCAGGGTTGACGGCGAGTAGAGCTTCCCGTCCTTGAGGCGGAAATACATCAGTCTCATCTCAGGCCGGGGAGAGTCGACGAAAGTGCCCCCGAGGGTCTTCCCATCGGCGTCCTGTCTCGTGCTAACCCTCTCGACGATCCTGTCCATCCCGTCCCGGCTCACGAACACGCTGTCCGGATTCACCTTCCTGATGGATTTCTCGATGTCCGGCCGTCCCTCAGGTATGGCGTACACCTTCGTGCGCCCCGGAAGCGAGAACACGGATATGCGGGTTTCGGATTCCGTCACCTTCGGGGCGTCCGCTCCAGCATTGACCCTCGACTCGCTGACGTTGTTCTCTCCGCGCTGAAGGAGCGCCAGCTGCTCGCGGCTCAGGTACTCCTTCGCCCGGAGCTCCATATCCTCCGGCATTCCGAAGGCTATCTCGGCGAGTCCTCCGGCGAGGGCAGCGACAAGGGGGCTGTTGCCTCCCAACGCGGTAGCCCTCCTGACTGCCTCCTCCCAGGACCGGGACTGTCCAACGGCACATATCGCCCCCTGGAGGGCAATGCCGTCGTCCGCCTTGCCGTCGCCCTTGGTGTAGGTCCCATCATGGTCCGGCACGAGCTGCCCCTTGAGCATCGCGGACACAACCTCCGGTCTGGGAGGGTTCATCTGTCCCATCTGCCCGAAGAGGGTGTCGCCCAGTTTCCTCTCAAGCCGGTAAGCCGCGTCCGCGGCATCGGCAATGTCATTGTGCATCGACTCGGGAAAGAATCGTAGAAATGATGCCACGGACTCTTCATGCTTCTCAAACGGCATTTTGAATCTCGCATCAGTCCTCCCTATAACTATTGCCTGGCACATCGCTTCGCCCTTGTCCAACTTAGAGACGGTAAAAGACTCGACATTATCGCTAAGCTTCAGTACGGCATCAGTTATCCTGCCAGGAGCCGCCTTATAGTTACGCTCTCTATATGTCTTTGGATCAATCACCTTATTGTCCTCAAAGAGAGGAAAGAATATCCTGTTAATGTCGGGGATATTCTCCTTCCTGTATGGAGAGCCGATGATCTCTCCGGCGATTATTCCTATCATATCCTTCTTCCTCCATAGTTTCGAGTCCCTATCTTCATGGTGTCTCCAGAAAGGGACTTGGTGATTCTTGACTCTTGTCTCCGTCTGGACTTCTCGGCCTTCTCCGCATCTTGACGAGCCATGATTTGAGTGATGTCAACACCCTTGACCATGTCAAGTCCTAGGACTTTTCCGAGACAGTCTGTCGCCCTTGCGGACTCTCTGACTGCGTCATAAATAATTTGAGGCGAGGAATTGATAGACTCTACCCACGACTTTAAGAAACGCTCCGAACCTGCGTCCATCGTCACTCCCAGTCCGAGCAGAGCGCCCATCGAGGCCGCAGACAGCTCGCTGACCAATGCTTCCATCGCAATGTCGCCCTTTAAATCCGACCAGATTCCTCTGTCAAGACGCATCTCGCTTCCCGTCGAGCGTGCCATCTCCCTCAGCAGAGAGCCGTAGAACGCCCTGTCGTCGTTGAACCTGAACTTTGGCGGCATGGTTATGACGTCATTGTCGCGGTCGTAGGTTGCGGCAGTGTAGTTGTTGTCAATACGGATCGGACACAGCCAGTCGTTACCTGCAATCATACTGTCTAGAGGCCCGGAACTGATGCTCCGTCCGTCGTCTGCACCGAAATAGCGCTCAATCTCGGCCATCGATTCCGGATAGGTCTCCTGAAATGTCGTTTGGCAGATATTGAAGACCTTGTACCATTTAGTACGGAAGATTTTCTGTAGCTTCTTCTCATTCCTCTCTTCTGCACTCATTTTATCATACTGCTCCACAGAGACACGGCTTCTCGTCCCGTCGGCCTTGTCCCTTATGTAGATGTCCGTGAAGGACACGGGCACTCCGGACGTCCCCTTCTTCGGCCAGACGGACATGTCGTGCATCTGGGCCACTGTCATCCACAGCGGCAGCCGGTATCCGCGGAAGGTGGAGATGACAGGCAGGAAGCTGCGGTTGCAGCCCCTGTACGCGTTGCCGGATATGTTCTGGTGAGGGTGGCGGCACGGATTCACGAGAGGCTCCGTCCAGTGTCCCTCGATTGATGCGAACCTGTCGATGAACTGGTCGGCATACATCCTCGCGAGTGTCTCTATTGCTGTCATGGTCTGAATATTACAAGGGAGCGCCTGTCTGACGCTCCCGGTGAATGAACCCCTATACCCTTCGTGCCCGTTTCGGAGCCGTCTCCTGCGCTTCCTCCTTCTTTGCGGGGGCCTTCTTCTGCTCGGCCTCCTGTCTCTTCTCCGGAGCCGCGGTCCTCGAAGCCTCGTTGCGTTTGCGCACGGTCTCCCTCCAGAATGGGGTGTCCACCTTGACGACCTGCCTCAGTACGGCGTTGTACTGCACGACCGCGTCGAAGGTCTTCCCGTCCTTCGTCTTGAAGTCCTCGATGTAGAGGTCCTTCCCCTCGGAAAGAGCCTCGCGCTGTTCCGGCGTGAACTCGTGGCCGTACATGGTCGGGGCTACCTTCTCGAGATAGGTCTGTACCTCGGCGCACGGCGTGAGGAAAAGCTTCTGCGTGCCGCGGATGATCTCTCCGTCCCTGTTCCTCACGAACCCGTCGAACGACACGAGGCATCTGGTCTTCGATTCGCTTCCGTCGGGGTTCTGACGCGTGATGGTTATCGGGCTGCCGCCGTTGGCGAACGAGTGCCTGACCTCCTTGCGGACCGCCTTTCCCTCGTCGTCCTTGACGGTGTACTCGTACGTGTCCATGAGCCTCTCCGCGACCTTGTCGCTGCGGAGCGCGTCGCCGTAGACGCTGAGGTCGGGGTTCGGGTTGACCGTGAAGTGCTTCACTTCGACCCTGTCGTTCCTGAAGTTGGCCTGCAGCGCCATCGGCCCGATGACCGTGAGGTTGCCGACCTTGGCGTAGCATCTAACATAGTCCGTCACCTGTCCGGATGCCAGCTGCCTGGCCACCTGCTCATTGCCGAGGATGTAGTCCTTCCTGATGCCGTAGGATGCCTCAAGCTCTTCCCACGGAATGCGGTCGAGCCTCTCCTGAATGAACTTCGGGTAGGAAATCTCTTTCTTTCCCGCTGTCTTGTTCTCTTGTGTCTGTTCCATATCTGTAAAAATTAAAGATGAAGTTCATTCCATGGGTTCCTTCATGTGGAACTCGTTGAGATCGCCGTAGCCGGCATACTCTCCGCTGTGGTCCATGACGTCTATGCCCGGCGCAGCCTTGATGATCGCCTCGGAGGTGTCCCTTCCCGCCTTGTCGTTGTCCAGGAACAGGTCGATCCTCCTGTGCCTCAGGATGAAGTCCAGGGACCTCTTCAGGTTGGCCACGCTGTTCATGACGCAGATGTCGCAGCCGGGCAGGATTCCGTGCGCGGTGCGTCTCCTCTCGATGAAGGAGAGGAAGTCGAAAAACCCTTCGAACACGGCGACGGCCCAATCGGCCGGGCCGGCCGTGATCATGCCGTCGGGTGCAAGATAAGTCGGCGCTGAATTGGTGCACCGCTTTCCTCCGGGTCCGGATACCGCACTTCTAAGTACATGTCCGTCCCCGTTGTTAGGAAATCCTATGTAAGACCGCACTGAGCCTGAACGGCCAGTCCGCACTGCTACCTCGCGGCAATACATGCGCAGCACGTCCTCTGATATCCCGCGTCCGGAGGCATACCTGAGGAGGGTGCAGTCTGACACGTATGAGGATGACACCACTTTCAATGCAGGTGCCCGGAGACAGGCAAGCCGCGAGGCCTGCTGTCCTGACGGCACGAAGAGACGTCCTCCGTTCCTCATCTCGGCAAGGCGTCTGACGGCAAAGGTCCTGTCGCAGTGCTCCAGTCTCATGACGAGGTCTATCACGCCTCCCTTTGTCCCATCCCCGAAATCCACCCAGCCGAATCCTCCGGCAAGTATATGGAAGGACGGGGTCCTCTCGTCCCTGAACGGTGACTTGATGAGACCGCTGCGCGTGAAGCTGACGTCCTTGCCGTAGTTGACAAGGACGTCAGCGACCTTCAGACGGGTCGGAACACCGTCGTATGTTCCTCTTTCGTTCATATCTTTCCATTTTGTGCCTTGCCGGCGTTGTCTTGCTGCCGCCGAACTCCATAGGGTCCGGCACTGTGTTGTTGCGTGAGCTGCGTCACATAGGTAGGATGTATTTAAATAATGCCCTCGGGAATTTTAATTTGTAACCGCGTGTATTGTGATTTTATTTTACTACATTTGGTACTTATAGGGTTAATGTTTTCTCAAAAGCATTATTTTAATACACAAAGATAAGGAAAATAATACACTATGCAAGTTTTCCTTGAAAAAAGATTATATTTTATGGACAAGAAGCAACTTGCGGAAGGGTGCGGCGTATTCGTGAACGGCCAGTGGCAGGTCAAGAACCTCAAGTTCCTGGCGGAGTTCATGAACCAGACGGGCCTTACGACCGGGGACATCGCAAAGGGCGTGGGTCTCCTCAGAAATTCAGTCACACGCTGGTTTATGGTGGACGACACCACCCTCAGCAGGATCATCACCGCTGCGGACTATTACGGCTATGACTTCATTATTTCCTACACCGTTCCGATGAGGGAGATAGAAGGCACCAGGCTGGTCATTGAAAAGCCTGCACGCCCCATCAAGGCACCCGGCAAGAGGCTGGATTTCATACGTGAAGCCATGAAGTCGGCTGCCATCACCAACGAGGCTCTGGCGCAGAAGCTGAACGTCATCCGCAACACCGTACAGCTCTGGTTCAAGAAGGACGACATCACTATCAGCAACATCTATAAGATCGCCGAGGGCTATGGATGGGAAGTCAACATCACGTTCAAGTTGAAGCCGCAGGGAGAATAACAGGCGCGTAGATATTTGACCGTATCATTCCCTGCTAACTCAAAAAAGACTATTTGTATATGAAGAAGTTTCTGTTATTTATCCTGATATTGGTGGTTGTCGCAGGTGTCTGCGTGGTTACCTGTCCTGACAAGGCATCACATAGTGAGGCGCTGAAGGACGTACTTAATACGGCCATAACCGAAGAACTTTCCGGCAGTGGAGACAGCGACAGTGATGCCGGATTTATAATGTTCGGTTCGATGATAGGGACCGGAATAGGCGGGCTCGTGATCGACAATATGCTGAAGGTCGACAATCACTTTGTCTGCAGCATCGGCACCATGACATACGACGGGAAAACCAGGGTCGTTTCCGTCGGAATAATGAACCATGTGTTTACTCCGGGAGAAGAAGATTTGAAGAAAGCGATAAGAGAACTTAATGACTAACAATTGAAGGATGCCACTATCCTGGAACAGTCTAAGTGGAAGTCGAATTATAGAAAAATCTTATAAAGATGAAGGAACTCAAATGTCCAAAGTGCGGAAATGTTTTTTTCGTTGATGAAGCCGACTACGCATCAATCGTCAGCCAGGTGAAGAATGCCGAATTCCATGAAGAAGTGGAACGCCGGCTCTCCGAGATGTCGTTGCAGAAGGAGCAGAGAAGAAGGCCAGCCTCGCCGAGGCAGATAAGGATTTCAGCGAGAAGCTTTCGCTCAAGCAGCAGGCCATTACCGAAAAAGAAAGTGAAATCATCCGGCTCAAGCAACAGATTGAAGGCTTCGAGCAGAAGAAAGATCTTGAGATAAAGGCGGCACTGTCAGAAAAGGATCAGAAGATTGCCTAACTCCAATCGACTATCGATCAGAATGCTAGCGCACTTCAACTCGCGTTGATGGAGGAGAGACAGAAGGCGAAGGACGCTCTGCAGAACAAGGATATGGAGATAACCAATCTCAAAGTTAAGGCTGAGGCGGACAAGTCCGCAGCTGTTCTCCATGAGCAGAGCATCAAGGAGCAGTACGAGAATAAGCTAAACTTTGCCCAACAGCAGGTGGAATATTACAAGGATCTCAAGTCGAAGATGTCAACCAAAATGGTCGGCGAGACTTTGGAGATACACTGCTCGACCGAATTCAATACCAAGCTCCGCTCTTTCCTGCCGAATGCCTACTTCGAGAAAGATAATGATGCCTCAGAAGGCAGCAAGGGAGACTTCATCTTCCGTGATTTCGAGGACGGTACCGAGTACGTGTCAGTGATGTTCGAGATGAAAAACGAAATGGACGAGACCGCCACCAAGCACAAGAATGAAGACTTCTTCAAGAAGCTTGACGCAGACCGTCGAACCAAAAGATGCGAATATGCCGTTCTCGTTTCGTTGCTTGAATCAGACAGCGAGTACTACAACAGCGGCATCGTGGATGTCTCATACAAATACCCGAAGATGTATGTCATTCGTCCTCAGTTCTTCGTACCTCTCATCACTCTTCTGGTGCAGACCTCAAAAAAGAGCATCGAGTACAAGAAGCAGCTTGCCATCGCGAAGAACCAGTCAATTGATGTGACGAACTTCGAAAATGCACTTCTTGACTTCAAGGACAAATTCGGACGCAACTACCGTATTGCCAGCGAAAAGTTCCAGAAGGCCATCGAGGAGATTGACAAGTCAATCGACCATCTCCAAAAGATAAAGGAGTCTCTCATAGGCTCAGAGAACAACCTCCGTCTTGCCAATGAGAAGGCAGAGGACCTCACGATCAAGAAGCTCACCCGCGGGAATCCGACGATGAAACAGCAGTTCGATGAGGCAAGGAAGAGTGCCGAAGCTGAAGATCAGACAGGAATGTAATGATTCCGTTACTCAAGAAACAGAATAAAAGCGCAGCGGAGGTCCGCTGCGCTTTTATTCTGTCCGTAAGTATTGGTCATAAGGGCAGGAAGCTGTGGCGTAACCGCCGCAATTATAAACCCTCCATGATGGGAAGTTCACAATGAGACTTTAGAAAATCTTCGTCTGTTATATAGCCGTTGTTCAAATACCAGTTAACATCAAGCAATATTTCTTCGTCATTTTCTTTAAACATGTCCTCTATTGAAATTTCAACAGGAACATTATTTTTCAGTACATGATACGTTTTCATGCCAACAAACAATTTCTTTCTGAAACCTATGATACTTTGCTTTGCACTTCTGCAAATTACGGCTGCCATCCTCTAATCTCGTTTCTCAAATCCTCCATGAACATAACGAATTGCCAATTCTAGTCATCTTCATGCAATAACTGTATCCCTTTTTCTTTGTAAAAGGAGATAATCGCAACATCTAATTGTCTGATAAGTTTCCTTAACTCTTTTTTTGTAAATTCGTCTTCAGATAAATTTACAGTTATTTCAACTCCACAGTCAGAGCATAGTGTATTTTTATCGGCATCATACCAATATCTAAACGGTTCATGGTTCTGATAATATAACATTGGAACAGTTATTCCAAAGTATTCTTTCATCAATGCCTTCATTTTATCTATGCTATTAATAATTCGTATTAGTTGATTATATATTAGTTACACTGCTGTCAGGAAAAATGCACACAACACCACCTTTTCATGTGGACTGCCTTCGGAAGAAACCTTCAGGCGCCCGGTTGTTCATTGCTTTACGCAGCTCCCGGCCCGAACGACAATAAAAGATTTTCGGATCGGCTTCAGATCCAGTGCCGACATAGTATCATACAGTTCCCCATCCATGAGGGAGTCTCCGCAATAGGCATACTCCACCCTGAGTTGTATGTATTCGGCAAGTGCACCCCGCGCCATCTCCACAGAGGCGGATCCCGAACTGGCAGAAACCATGACGGGAGACCACTGGGCACCATCGAAATAATGGAAGTCCAGATTTCCGACAGGTCTTCCTTTAAAATCGAACTTGAGTCGGACCTCATCCCTGACGTGGCTGTCAACATTGACCTTTATACCATCAAATATGTCATTCATTCTATCCGGGATTGAGTTCAACAGCATCTCCCCATCTTTCGAGCGCAGTTCAGACGGGCGCGGCAGGGAACGCAAAAGCACATACGCCCAGTAATGATAACGCAAGGCATCGCCCAAATGGCCTGCGCGTTCGGATTCAACCGCCTGTCCTTCATATTCCAGGATACGTTCCTTACGGTCACCGAATATTTTTTCCAGGTCTTCCCGACGGATCCAACGCCCCACCGACACACGCCTTCCCTGCCGCAGGACTATCCGATGCGTGTTGGAGAGGGTGACATTGGAGTACGCCGATGAACGGTTGCTCATTCTGGAATAATATTCATTCCCTTTAGATGAGGACACCTGCTCTTCCACCTGACGGTAATCATTCACCACGGAAACCGCAATCCTGCTGACAAGCACTGAAAGGGCCTGCCGGTCCGCCTCATCGACAGACGGGCCGTATCCTTCTCCCCAGATACAGGAATCATCAGCCTTTACCTGCTCCCAATCCTGAGAATAGGCGGCCATGCTGAAGGACAGGCACATCAGTGATATAAGCAGATCCCTCATAAATCCTTTCTCCTGTTGAAGCCCTCGCCAATCCATGATGAAACCATCGACCCGTACTTCTCCGCCAATGACTGCTCCTCAAGGGCAATCTCCAGAGCACGACGTCTGATCCGGTATGCAGAATCAATGTCGACTATGCAATATGCCCTCACGTTATATCTGTCCTTCCTCTCTCGGACGGCCGTGATGTATGGCACCAGTTCTCCACGGATATTCTTCTCCACTATCCGCTCAAAGGATGATACGATATTGTCCATCTGCTGATCGGACAGATTATTCGTACTGCCGATTATACGTCCACGCACATCACCGCCTGCAAGCAATGCATACTGGTTAGCAGCGTTTGACAGGGCTGTAATCTGGGCCAGGTTCATGCTCATGCAGTTCTCGGCAATTCCTACAATCTCTGCACATCCTGAGTTCACCTTGAGGAAGTACTTCTCCAGACGTGTCTGGACATCGCCGAGCTCGATGGACTTGAACCCGCCGCGTTTCAAGTTCCTGGCAGCAGCCGCGGCTTCCTTGCGTGCAGCATTGACTTCCCGTTTCGTCTGGCAATAACCCGGAGCGACTGCCACCAGCAGCGCAACCAGGACAACTGTTAATCTCTTCATTCTCATTTTTTTGCTGTTCTTTTGGTATTCTACTCCCTTATACAAGCCAACCGGTGATTCCTTACACGAAAATTTGTTGAAAGAATTAAGATTATCACTTGTATATATCATTGATGAAGAAATTGGTTCTAATATTATTGCTTCTCAGAAGCTTGTCGGCAGCCGCGCAAATCAGCATCAGCGACTTCCGGCAGTCATCCCCGGATGAAGCCTCGTCCATAGCCGTCCATACGGATCCCGACGGCTTTCCGTGCTCTGTGCTCAAACTCAGCACCAAGCAGAAAGGCTGGACCTTCGACACGGGACTCGCAGGAATCATGTACACACAGTATACCGACGGAGCAATTTGGCTGTACGTACCCGCTTCAGCACGACATATAACCATAGCACACTATGAATTCGGAACTCTGAGGGAGTGGCGTTTCCCTGTCACCCTCAGACCGGGATACACCTACACAATGACTCTGTCATACAAGAACACGAACAAGGCTCCGGGAGCAGTCAGAGACCCTCACATGCAGAAACCATGTCCGCCTGCAAATACAGCATGCTCTCCTGCACTACAGTCCAGCACTCCCCTACCTGAAACCTCTTCCTCCCTGATAAGTACCAAAAACGGCAAGAAGGAGTTCTGCACCCACTTTGCAGATTTATATCTGGGTTTCAGCTGTTCGAAGAATTCCGACAATTACTACGAGACGGATGACAAATACCTGCTTGGATTCAGTTACACATGGGTCGGCAAACGCATTGGACCCTATATATCCGTTGCCACGGATCTTGATGAAGGAGGCTCCATTGTCGGGGGAATGGCAATCAGGCTTACCGGCTCTGAAAAAACCGGCCTCGACTGGCAGGTATACTGCGGCGCCGGTCTCATGAACGAGACTTTCGGGCTCGATGCGGGTGCCAGGTTTGCCTGGCGGTCGTCCCATAAGCTGAGCCGCTGGGACTTCGGTTTCGGATGCCAGTTCACGCGCGGCACAATCACTCCTACGGTAAGCTTAGGATTATATATATGGGGTATCCCTACCCTCATCGGAATAGGACTTCTGACATATTCATTGTGAGAATGACATTGGTTGTCCGTGCGGAGAAAAACCGGTCCTTAAGTTAGTTTTTTTATTTTTTATGTAAGGAAACCGTTTCGTTCCGGTATAATAATATAGAGCATCAAGAGGTCTCATGTGGAGACGCCAACCGAGCAAGCCAGATGCCACGGTGGAAAAACGATGCGGAATGTTCCATTCAAAAAAAATTATGGCAAATGATTGACAGCATTGTACTTAACATCCCCCATTCTTCATCGGAGTTTCCAGGTACGGCAAAAGACGGATGGGAAAACGGAATCGATGAGCATATCCAGCGCTGGACAGACTGGGGAACGGACCGCTTGTTCGGGATGGCCTCATCCATGGATCCCCGCATTCATCCTGTCACCTTCCCCTGGTCAAGATTCTTCTGCGATGTGGAGCGTCTGGAAAACGATCCGCTGGAAAAAATCGGTCATGGCATCGTCTATTCATCTTTCGAAGGAATCGGGCGGAACCTTACTGGAACAGAAATCATCTACAGGTCATATTACCTTGGGCACAAGGCTGCCGTCATCAAGGAGCTGACGCCGTCTTCGATACTGATAGACTGCCATTCGTTTCCTTCCGACCTGTCAGACGTGGAAGTATGCATCGGCTTCAACGATGACTGGAGCATGCCGGATAAAGACCTGTTGTCACAAATAGAATCAATGTTCAGGTCGCGAGGATATAAAACGGCATTCAACAAGCCTTACTCCAACTCGTATGCCCCAAAGACACGTTTCGGCTACCCGTCATTGATGATAGAACTGAACAAATCCACCTACATGGATGCCGACGGAAGCATGGACCATGAGAAGTCAGAGAAGATCATGACCGCAATCCGGGAAATGTACGAAATGATTCTCCGGCCTTGCACGTCCGGTCTTTTCTTCAGGAACGCAGGCTTCCTGTATGAGAAGCGCAATGAAATCTGGGCAAACCCAAGGATGGCTTCCGCATTGACTGGAACCGCGTATTTCAACGGCAAACGGGCAACTGTCGGAGGATTCCTGAAGGCTGTCGAAAGCCATCCGGACCTGTTCCGCTGCAAGGATTCAATAATCGTCAGCTTTGGCGGCAGCATTTTTAGCGGCGCAACCTTCAACACGGCCGTAAACCTGAAAGACGGACATACAAGTTCCTTCAAGGGCGGCAGCTTCGGCAGAAAACTGAGGGCCTACATTGAAGGACATGCCCAATATCCTGTAAGGGAAGACGCATTCCCTTTGTCAAAGGTGATAGAGATGCTGAACAATTCATAAGACCCGTGAAGATCATAAACATACGGCATTCAACATTTGGTCAATTATTTTTCTTCCCACCAGCAGCTCCAGTTCCGACAAAGTCAAGAAACAATCCTGATCATCTCCATAATTCCAGCGTGAAGTTATAGATGAGATTCCGCCTTTGGGTGTTACGCAGACTGCCATCAGGGAAAGGCCGTATTCGTCTTTGGGAAACTCCTTTCCCGGCAATCTCGGAACGTTCTGCATATCGGAGCGCACAAGAAAATAGAATACATTTTCGCCATTGTCAGTATGCTCCTTGTATGCTTCTTCAGAGATAATTATACACCAGTCAGGAGCATAGTCCGCATATTCAAGGACATCCTCATAACTATTCATGCGGACCGCCTCATAGAAAACATTATCAGGCCTGTGATAAGCGTTGTCTCCCAGTTCAAGATTGATGGACGATTCCAGGAATTCGCGGCTCTGTCCATTGAAATCTTCATCGAAAAAGTAAAATGCCGGATGATCTTCCAGGATATGAAGAAAAATGTTCAAAATCTCACAGGCACGCTCAGAATCCAGTACAAGCTCACCCTTCTTTATCCATCGGCAGATGCCGGGCAGGAATTTTCCGGCTGGGCCCTGCAAACGGGGAACGGACGCTCTGAAAAAGCAACTTGCATTTGCATAGAACGTCTGTCCACGTCGCAAGGACTGCCTAGACCGTCATCCAGAATTCCGTAGGGAGGACAATGGGTTACAAGCATATCCAGGTCAGTCGGAATATCCTCATCAGCAATCCTTAAATTACCGGATATGGCACCGATGATGATTCCATCGCAATCTTCTACGGCATCCTGCAGGCAAGTGATGCCCTTAGCTGACATCTTCCGGACTATTTCATCACATTGGCCCATGCTAAAGGACATTTCACAAGTGCCAGGAATGAACAGTTTCCATTTAGCCGGCAAGCCGGCGAACCATTCAATGAAGTCGTCATATTCTCCGCCTTTCAGTTCATCTTCCACAACATTTCCGGCACAAATGACGACATCTGCATTCTCCGGCACCTTGAGGTTACGATGATGACCGCACGTGTCGGAGAAGGCGAAGACAGTGTGCCTAATGCTCACACATCAGGAACGCAGCCTCGTTCTCATCGGCAGTATTGCCACACTCAGTTCAGCGCTACTACCAATGTACACCATCTACTTCGGCAAGACCATCTATCCCAATATGTATCTCTTCGTCCCCGGACCTGCTGGTGCAGGCAAAGGAAAACTCGACTTCTGCTTCAGACTCGTCAAGCCCATCCACAAGGAGAAACTCGAGCGCTGGACCATTGCCAAAGACGAGTACAAAAAGGAATACGCACGTTACAAGCGCCAGAAAAAGGGCGACAACATAGATCCGCCCGAGAAACCGCCTATCCAACTTCTCCGCGTACCAGCCAACAGCAGCGCAACCTCATTCGCCCAGGCTATGGCAGAGAACGGGAATCTCATCCTCTTCGAGACCGAGGGTGATACCGTAGTCAACACCTTCAACTCAGACTTCGGCAACTACTCCGACTCGTTCCGCAAAGCCTTCGCCCACGAGAGCTTCGGATACCTTCGCAGAGGTGATGACGGAGAAGAGCGCGAAATCGAGAACCCACGCCTTTCCACTGTGCTTTCCGGCACTCCAGAACAAGTAAAATCACTCATCCATGATGCTGAGAATGGACTCCTCTCACGTTTTATGTTTTTTTGCATCAACTCCACACCAGAGTGGCTGGATGGGTTCGATTCATATGGTTGTGATGACCCTCTTGAGGATTCGTTTGATGCAATCGGGCAGGAGTTCACGGCTTTCACGAAGATTCTTGAGCAGACTCCACGCATCAAGTTCACTCTTTCCATTTCACAGGCAGGCAAGTTCAACGATTTCTTTGCAGCAGAAAAAGAGAGAATGCATGAGTTCAATGGTGACCGCTACTCTGCCAGTTCACATCGCCTGGCTTGGTGTTTCCTCCGTGTAGCGATGGTTCTTTCGGCCCTGAGACTTATGGATTCCGGGCGCATTACTGAGAATGTCGAATGTAATGATGTGGACTTCGACACCACTATGAAGATCATCAAGGTGATTTCCACTCACAACGACTACATTTTCAATGTTCTGGACAAAGAACGACCAGAGGGTATCGCTGTTGCGGATTCCTATTCTTCAGCAACTCGTAAAGCTATCATTTCTGCGCTTCCCGGGTACTTCACAACTGAGGACATGAAAAAGGTAGCAGCGAATGTTGGCAAGAGTCTCAGGACCGTGCGCAGGCAGATCGCCAGAGCTATCGAAGCAGGAGAGATTCAGCAGGTAAAGCACGGAGAGTACAAGAAGATGTAATCCACCATAAACGAAATGGCGGAGCCTTACAGCATCCGAACATTTGACATTTGAAGACTCCGCCTGATTCGTTAATTGGTGAACACTTGAAAACACATCAACAGGTAATACATTAATTGGATAGATAAAGTGTTGGAAAATATTGATATTCTGAAACTTATACTTTAAAATTATAGATCAGTTCGATGCTATATTTAATGATTTAGGACGAAAAATATCAAAGAATCCGATGAAATTTAGTACCTTTATCGTTTATTTGGACACAAATCGGTTATAAATTAATAATAACATGCCATTACAAGGCTTTACAATAATCAAAGATTCCGCACAAGTCGCGTGTGGTAGTTGCATTGAATTGATGCGCTCCATACCTGATGGAAGTGTTGACTTGGTTTTGACAGACCCTCCATATAATCTCGGACTCTTCATGAAAGAAAGAGGAACGAATATGGAGAAACTTCGCCCTAATCATTTTGCATTTCAAGGATGGGATGACCTGGATTTTCCGACTTGGTCTGAACAGATGAAGCAATTCATGGCGGAGTGTCATAGAGTTCTCAAAAAAAGAGGGGCTCTAGTTGTTTTTATGTCAGTCATCAAGATTGAGAGCATTATCAATTTTGCTAAAGATAACGGCTTCTATTACAAGACAACAGGGGTTTGGCACAAGAAGAATCCAATCCCAAGGAATATGAATCTTCATTTTCTAAACTCAATTGAACCTTGGATTTATTTCATTAATGATGGAACAACAGGTACTTTCAATAATGACGGCAAGCCAATCCACGATTTCATAGAGACTTCCACCATTAGTGTATCCGAACACAAGCAAGGTAATCATCCTACACAGAAGCCAGTCAAATTGTTGTCGCACTTCATCAATCTGCTCTCTAATGAAAATGATGTTGTGCTTGATCCTTTCATGGGAGCCGGCAGTACGGGAGTTGCATGTGCACAATTACACAGACAATTCATTGGAATCGATGTCAATGAAGAATATGTTCAGACGTCAATTAAGCGAATAGGAAACGAATTATGATAGCAGCAGATTTATTCTCAGGCGTGGGTGGACTTTCTCAGGGCTTTATCTCTGCTGGCTTTGAAATAGCATTCGCAATTGAGTTTGACAAAGAGATATCAGTGGCTTATGCCAACAATCATCCCGGAACCGAGATGATTAATGAAAATATTTGCGAAGTAGATCCAGAAGATATTAAAAAGAGGCATCCTCACATTGACGTAATTATGGGTGGTCCGCCATGTCAGGGATTCTCACAGAAAGGAAAGAGACTTAATTTGAATGATCCTAGAAATTTCTTATTTCAACAGTTCGTTCGTTTTGTTGAATCTTTTAAACCCAAGTACTTTGTTTTAGAAAATGTTCCGAATATCATTACGACATCCAACGGTTATTTCAAGAATCAAATTATTGAGTCCTTCTCAAAGTTAGGCTATACCGTAAATTGTGGGGTGTTATCCGCATCCGAATTTGGCATCCCACAAGATCGCCATCGCGCAGTGTTTATCGGAACACTTGGCAATAAAGGCATAGATCTTCCAACTCCATCTCACAAGAAAGTGACTGTTCAGGAAGCAATTTATGACCTTCCGTTCATAGCCTCTGGCGAGGGTAATGAAGTCTCTTCTTATGACAAACAGGCGACTTCAGAGTATCAAAAGATGCTTAGGGGAAAAACAAAAGTATTAAACAACCATGTCGCTACAAAGCACTCAAATATAGCACTTGAAAGATTATCATTAATACCAAAAGGTGCAGGTAGAGAAGTTTTACCAGCTGAGCATAGAACTAAATCAATATATAGCGGGACTTGGTGTAGATTGCTTGAAGATGGAATTGCACCGACTATAACTACACGATTTGATACACCATCCTCTGGAAGGTTTACACACCCTATTCTCAATAGATGTCTAACTGTTCGTGAAGCAGCTAGAATTCAGTCATTTCCAGACTCTTTCATCTTTTATGGTAACAAGACAAGTCAAATGAAACAGGTGGGTAATGCAGTTCCACCACTACTAGCGTACGCAATAGCAAAACAGATAATCAGCAACGAAAAATAAATATGGCAACCCTTCCCAAAATAATCAAATCTAGAAAGCCGCAAAATGCTCGACTTGGCATTAAATCTTCGCTTTCGAACATCAAACGAGTAGTATCGCTAACATATTTGCTATACGTAGCGAATAACAGGAAGGCGGTGATTGCTTACTCAGAAGAGTATATAGATGGTACAACCACAAAGATAAGAATCAAGGAGCCTTACAAGACATTTGTAAGTTCGCTAATCACTTCACCAGATGCTGAGAGTATTATTTCCGCAAACCCTCTTTTATCTTCACAGATTGAGCATCTTCAGGTTGGACTGGAGCTCGTGTTGCAATTAGGTAAAGTGATTTTCACGGGGAGCCATGCAAATTCTTCGGAACGCACCGGTGGTAATAGGTATGAGAAGTCTATTACATTCAGCCGCAATATCATTTATCTTGACGTATTTTTATCGGCTTTGTCTAACTCTGATAGAAATTCGTTACTCGTGGCGTGGTTAAAGAATGAGGTCTCTACTACAGGAAAAGACGATGCTTTATGCCAAATGCTCACTGCATTTACTGAAAACTTAAAGATGTCAGTAGATAATGGCGCGGAGAATAGAATATTCCAACAGGAAGGAGTATACGAAGAACTGATTGAGGGTAATAATGTTGTTGGCAAGGATGCACACGAGGATGTAGGCCCTTTGCGTATTTACAAATCATTTGTTCGTGAGGGGCTTCATCCATACGTTGCTTTCGCTAGCAACGAGTTTTCCTTGAAGGGGTCAAAAGATGCGTTAAAGGAGTATTTGACAATAGTCTCTACATCTCTTGATTTGCACAATTCCGAGATTCCTGATGTAGTTGTTGCAGAAAAAGAGGATACTATTGAAAAGGCTGCTGTCCAAAAGATTCTCTATGGTTGTCCTGGTACCGGAAAGTCGCACAAAATCAATAAGGAATATGCAGGCATTGACGGTGAATTAGCTACATATTTTGATGAGAATGGCAATAAGATTGATATGCCTGATACTAAGGAGGAACGAATGTCCACGCCTAGCAATATCTTCCGTACTACTTTCCACCCAGATTACGATTACTCTAACTTTGTTGGCTCGTATAAGCCTGTAATGAAGAAGTTAGAAGATGTCTCTAGCGGAGATGAGGAGAAGAGGGAGCTGGAATATGCCTTTGTTCCTCAAGTGTTCACAAAGGCCTATATGCGTGCGTACAAGTCTAAGAATGACGACTCTTTGTCAGCATCTGAAAAGCAGGTTTATCTCATAATTGAGGAGATTAACCGTGGCAACTGCGCTCAAATCTTCGGTGACTTGTTCCAGTTGCTTGACAGAAAGGACGGTGTATCTGAGTATCCTGTTGTCCCGGATACTGAACTAATCAATTACCTTAATGAGCATGGAATCCCTGGCAACAGCATCAGACTGCCAGAAAATCTCCACATCCTCGCAACAATGAACACCTCTGACCAGAGCCTATTCCCTATGGACTCTGCATTCAAGCGTCGCTGGGCAATGGAGTATATTCCTATCAACCTTGAGCAGGAAAAGGCCAAGACTTTTACTTTCAAGGTGAAAGGTGTTGATTACTCTTGGGTTGAGTTCCTCGCGAAGGTGAATCCTCTCATCCGCAAGGCGACCGACAGCGAGGACAAGCAGATGGGCGAATTCTTTATCAAGGAAAGTGTTTCAGAGGAAGATTTCAAGAACAAGGTAATCTTCTACATCTGGAATGACGTCTGCAAGGACCTCTATTCTGCCAGCCGCATTTCTCCGCTATTCTTTATGCGAAGTGCAGATGGTGACGACCGAAAGGACGTGTTCACATTCGCTGAGCTCTTTGGCTCTGGCCGCTACAACGAGGAAGCTAACGATTACACCTTACCGTCAGACCTTCTCGAAGGCTTCATCAAGAACTATCTCAAACTGACTCCTAAGACCGCACCTGCATCAGACGCAGAATAATCCGATATGCTCGTATATTTCGAAGGACATAGATACCCCAAAGACCTTGTAGTCCCCTACTTCACAGACAGGGACTTCAATGAGCCTGTCGTGCCGTATATGCATGACCAAAAGGGATACTACCTCGAATATATCGGCTATATCTTCGTAACTAGCGAGAAGTACAGTGGTCCCGTATTCATCCTTCCAAAATCATTTCTGGCAGTAGATGTATCAGACCCAGAGAAACGCGAGACTCTGCTTGGAGAGTCAGGCCTGCTTCCTGAACAGATATTCGATACAGACAAAGACGACAATGTCTTGACACTCAGTGGTCGCGAAACCTTCCTGCCGGAACTCAGCCTTTGGCTGTTCCGCGCAATGGTGCGTTTTCGCGAAGATTGCAAGAAAGAGAAAGACCACGAGAACCTTGAGAAATTATACCAGCTCACGCCACAAGACAACTCCCGTGACCGTGACTTCCTCAGCACTGCCATCCGTCTAATAGACTTCCTCTCAGACCACCGCAACCTCTTCACGCAGATCCACAAGATAAACAACTCCGGACGTGCGGCCATTGACTGGAACAAGACCATTCGCAAATACCCATACATCAAAGAAGGCAAGCCATACTACCTCGACCTCCAGATCAAGGACAAGGCCATCAACATAGACGAGGAACTCATCATCCTCTACTACTCTGTCCTCCGCTACCTCAAGAACAAGTTCCACTTCCCTATCACGCTCGGTGACATCCCGTACGAACTCCTGTCACCTTCAGAAATCCAGCGCTACCTTGACACAGGTGTCGGCAAGCGCAAGATGCGCGACATCAAAGGGAAATACTTCCGAGACGACCTCCGCACCCTATGGACACTCCTTGACGCATTCTTCACATTCAACTACAGCCGCGATGACAAATGCCCACGCAAGGAAGCCCTCGCAGTGAAAGAATTCGACGCAGTCTTCGAAAAGATGGTAGACCGTCTCATAGGAGATACAAGCAAACTCGCAGCCCTCAAGAACCAGAAGGACGGCAAACTCATTGACCACATCTATATGGACAAGTCCCTCATTGGCAAGGACTCCAACATATACTACATCGGCGACAGCAAGTACTACAGTGATAGCCACGACATCGAAGGTGTTCCGCTCTACAAGCAGTTCACCTACGCCCGCAATACCATCCAGTACAACATCGACCAATACTACCTGAAACACAAGGCAAACCCCAACGCCATCCGCTACCGCGACAAAGACACCGAAGGCTACAATATCACTCCGAACTTCTTCGTAAGACCGAAGATAAAGAGCGACACCATAGACTTTGACACCCCTTCCTTCAGTGCCAGCGAAAACCAGCCTAAGCCCAACAAACACTTCGAAGACCGTCTCTTCGACCGTGACACCCTCCTCCTGCGCGAATACGAGATCAACCTCATATTCCTCATCGCCGCGTACGGCTCCTACGAAGACCACTGGGCCACCTCCATCCGCACCACCATCCGCGAGGATATGATTCAGTTCCTAACCGACACCTACGACTTCTTCAAGATACAGCCGAAGGACATCTCAATCTACTCCCAGAACGGCCTGGTGGGCACAATCCCATTTGTGCGCTACTTCCACTCCATCATAGCTGGTAAAGCCTACAAGGAGCGGGATGATGCCGACGAAATATACCTCGCCTTCGAGAAGAACACCCCTCAAGGCAAAGCCGACTATGCCCAAGTCCGAGACGAAATCCAATATGCCATCAACTCAGGTAGTATTGATAACCCTGTGAAAATCAATAAGTAATACTCATTCGAGATGGAACTTGACTTATCACACTCAATATCGGACCGAAATATTCAACTAGAGCAGAATCTTCTTGACAAACTACTCTCCGAATATGTTCAAAAATATATTGACCAGATGAATCGCCTTGACACCTTAAAGACATTCATTCACGACAACACTTACCATAACATCGAGTCAGGCCATCATATTGCATACAAATACATTGTAAACAAAGATTCCGATACGCCTACAAGACTAATCACAAAAGATGGCAACAGAGCATACGAGTTCCTTCTGGAGTTTGACAAGAAAGACCCTTCATATGGCATATACTATGGGTGCAGAGGCCTAATACTCAACGGAGACCAAGAGGAGCAAATTGAAACGATGCTCAAGGAGTGGGAAGTTCTTAGGCCATCAATACTTACTATATTGAACAACACCTTTCCCACTATGGATTTCACCAATCGCTTCCAGCCAACCAACAATGCTAACAACAAGACATTCTGGCCTTTCTGGATTGCGTTGGGCATAGAAGAAGACATACTTGATGTTGCGATCCGCGCAACAACCATCATTGCCAAAACCTACATTGAGTATTTTACGAACAACAACCTCCTACACGGTTTTTCAAATGAGCAGAAAGAAAAGGTTGCCATCAAAACATATTTCACCAACGACGCATACAATAGTATCCTGAAAGAATTGGACGACATAGTTGGAAAAGGAGGAATCAAATTATCTAAGTACTTTAAGGACTTCATCCATACAGGTCAGAAATACAATGTCTTCAAAAGTGTCAAACAATATGAGAAGTGCTTCCAATTCACAAAGTTAGATACAACTGAATGTGGACTTTTCTTTGAAGCCCTTTCAAATAAACTGAACATCTTTGTAAAGGGACAAATCCCATGGTCATATTATATACCTCTCTTCCTTTCAAAAGATGGAGAGATGTTAACCTATGCGAAGAACAATGTTTACTACAAGAAAAACTACGCAAAAAACGAATATGAATCCATGAAAGAATTTGCCGAAGAGGCCCTCAATAAGTGCTTGAAGTTCAGGTGATTATATAAAGATTTTTTACGTTATGACTTAAAAAATCGATATATCATACCTTTGTAACCGCATTCAGTAGTGATTCTGAATGCGGTTTAATTTAAATAAATTTAAATACTATTGATTATGTCTAGAAAAAAAGAAAATGCGATTATCGCAACTGGCGCTGCCACATCGGCAGCCGGAGCAGCCGCCGCTCTTGGCGGAGAAGCAGCATTGTGGGCAGTATTCTCAGCAGGTCCTGGTGCTGCATTGACTGGTGCAGCTGAAACATCTGCATTTCTCGCGTGGGTAGGAGGAGGCTCTCTTGCAGCCGGAGGCGGCGGAATGGCTGCTGGCTCAGCCATTCTCGCAGCATTAGGCCCTGTAGGTTGGACAGTAGCCGGAGTCGGTGCCGCAGCGACAGGTATAGCAATATATAAGGCTCGCAAGAACAAGAAGAACAGGAAGTAGATTCAACAGTACAGGTGGAGGCTTTCTCCTCCACCTGTTGACCTTCAAACACGCCAATTATGGTTAACACAATCAAAAATCTTTACATACAGGCAGTCTATCTAATCTCGACAGACGACCCGTATAAGATAGTAGAGGCGATGAAGATTCTTCACGAGCTGGTTTATGAGGTAAAGCCATGCTCAAAGGAAGTCATCTTCTGGCAAAGCCATGCCGCCGTAGATTTGGCCGATTTGTATCTCGTCGGGGTTGAAGGAAAGGATTATCTTGATGAGAACAATAATATCTGCGCAGACACCTTCGTCGAGGCTGACCTGATGAAAGCATTCTCATTGTACAGAAGGGCATTAATCAGGGGCTGCACTGACGGAGTGAGTGCCATGGCTGAGATTTACATGATGCTTGGAGATTACAGGCATTCAGCAGAATTGTATGCCAGCTCAGTCAAATACGGATACCGGCATTCATCAGATGCTCAGAGAGCATTGGATTATATGCTCAGTTCCGGAAAGATTGACTACATTCCCGAGGTATACTTTGAACCGGACGGCATGCCATCATTGGATTACATAATAACATATCGACCATAATGACAACATTCAATATCATCAGCATTCCTGGAACGATACTTAAAGTAGCGCCTGAATCCTATTATGTAAAGACAGGTAATGGTGTCATTGAAATCCCGAAGGGCCAGTTGGACAACAATCCCCGTGTCCCCTTGCCTTATGAGGTAACCGACCCTGTTACCAATCGCATAATGGAAGGCTGCAAGGTATCAATGGTCAAGCTTGAGTTTCCGAATGGCAGTATCCGCTACGCCCTTAACGAAAAGGTTTACAACAACATTGAGCCTCAGGCATCCACGACCTCAATCGCCGAAAATGATGTCAAGGAAATGCTTGATGATATGAATAAGCCCGAAGGTGTGGGATTGGAGTTCCTTTCAGGGTCATTTCTTGAAGGCAGTGGGGATGGTGCCGTTCAACTTAAGGAGTTGGTCAAACACTGCGTGGGCGGGGCCAATTCTCAACTGCACAAGTTACGGATCTACCTTGGCATAAGCATTCGAAACGGGATATGCACGGCAACAGGAATTGACAATGAACTATACTGTATGGGAGGAGACTTCGATATTGAGAAACTGCAGCTTGGGTTCTTCAACCTCACGGAGCAGCTAACGTCACAATCCTTTCTGATGAGTATTGGATTCAATGTTATCCAATATGCCGGCAAGACAATAATACGCATTGATGTTGACAACTGCTCCAAGGCAATCGTGCTCTACGGCAACAGGGAACTTTACGTCCGCATCGGAAGCTGTCTTCACCGGATAGATGATGACAAGGCATTCATTGACTTTATAAAGAAAGCATAACCGCTAACTGTATTGTTAAACTAATCAAAAGAATAAGGAGGCACAAATAATGATTATCGCACCAAAGAACCCGCTTATCGAGATTATTATCTGGATTTTCAAGCATTTGTAGAGAAAATTCCCAAAATATAGTATATTTGAAGTCTGGAAAAAATAACACTATAAAATATAGTAATCCTTATGGTTTGGTGGCAAATAATAATTGTTGTTCTCGGGGCATTATTTTTACTTGATCTCCTGAGAGTCATTATCGGTATGTTTACAGGTGGAGCAAGCGATTTTACATACTATATCTCTCGCCCACTTTTTATTCCAATGAAGATGTTTTATGGATTTCTTACGTATCTCATTGAAATTGGAATAGTTGTATGGGCAATCAATATCATTGTTTCTGTATTGTAACATACTATCCTGAATCAACAATAAGGGGAAGAAGAACATCATAATGAAGTTCTCTTTCCCTTGTTATAATACTGAAGTGATTTGTTTATATGACTTATTATAGACCAGAGTGGACTGTTGGGCGCTATTATCCTCAGCATAAGGTTGCGATTATGTATAATCTTATGGAAGGAAATAGTTATTTCTTCGAAGATGATTCAGCATCAGTCATTGGTGAGATTTTATCCCATCAAAGGAATTCAGCGATAGACACTCAATCCTTATCAAAATGCTATAACATTGACGACGATATAATCCAAGCATTCTTCGATGAATTAAGCGATGAAAGATTACTATCAAAAAACGCGATAGATTCAGCCATCGTAAACAATTATCGAAGCAGATTACTTGCACAGAATGAATCATCTAAGCGCAATCATATTTGGACTTCAAATTCAGATGACGAATCTGCTTCATCTGACGCAGAGAACAACTTAAATCAAGCAATCAAAACTGATTGTATTTGTTCGGCAACAATTGAATTAACCTATAAATGCTCTGCGTGCTGTATACATTGCTTTAATCCTAAATATCACAAAGAGATCGATGCGTGCTATCCAGAGCTTGATGTTTCAGATTATCAAGCATTAATAGACGAACTATACGATTTGGGCTGTTATAAAGTAACCCTAACAGGAGGCGATCCTTTTTCCAAGCCAATCCTGTGGGATATTATCAAGTATTTGTACGACAAACAGATAGCATTTGATATCTATACAAACGGAATCAATCTTAAACAGAATATTCCTGAATTGTTGCAGTATTATCCAAAACTGGTAGCAATTTCATTGTACAGCGGCACTGCTGACATTCACGACACCATCACTAGAATACCCGGGTCATATAATAGGACATTATCATCCATTCAAGACCTTTACAAAAACTCCATCCCTCTTTTGCTCAAGTGTTGCATTATGCGTAAGAACATTGATAGCTACCATCAAGTATCAGATATTGCCAAACAATACAATGCTTGGGTTCAATATGAACTGACAATAATTGATTCATTGGACAATGGTCTCAAGAATGATGGCAATATTTTGCCACACGATTTGCTTGAATTAGTTCTACGTGATAAGATGATTCCTATCTATGTTGGACCTGAAACACTAAATTCAGGAAAGATTGGGCGGGATATGAATAGCAATACATGTCAGGCTGGCACTACTGGGCTGAGTATCACTCCAAACGGTAATGTTCAACCTTGCATTGCGTTTCCATTGATTCTTGGAAATTTGCACAAGGATTCATTACAAAGCATTCTATATGGTCACAAGTTAAAAGAATGGCACAAAATCACATTGAAGGAATACACTGAGTGTGGCAAACATGATTATTGTAATTATTGCTCGATTTGTGCCGGAAGTAACTATGTAGCTAATGGTACTCCGATAAAACCCTGTAAAACAAATTGTTACATAGCAAAATGTAGATATAATGTAGCTATAAAATTATCGGAAGGTAACGACCCTCTGATGGGAAGAGACATTCAAACCAGAATAAAGGAAGTATTAAGTATGAATGAGTCAATGGGATGCTCAGCTTCATCCCTATAATATCCAAAACAAATTAATATGTTAAAGATTAGCACTAAATCAAAAGTCGTTTCAGGTGCTCATATGGCAGACTGCACTGAAAACGAATGCATTTTTCATTAGTATGAATCCAAGGAATTATGCTTTCATTTTTCTTGGAATCACTTAATGAAACTCCCCGAAGGACACTATCCTCTGGGGAGATTTAGTTTTGTTATTTCCCTGCTATTTGCTTTACGCCTAGGATTGCTTCAGCTACAGCAAAAAAACACTTCCAATTGCTCCCACGGTAGTGTTTCATCGAGTGTATCCCGAGCCGGCCCATCGGACTCTCATTAAACGCCCGGCAAGACATTCATCGGGAAGCCGCTGAACGACTTGCCCTGTAGGGGGAATAATGCACTCTTTGCACATAGAATGAATGATTTTGGCATAAATAACAACTATCTTTGCAAGTCGGAAAATCAAAGCAAGCAACAATACAATATGAGAAATAAATCATTTACACTTAGGCAGATTGCATCTTGGACATCTGAAGATTCAGAGGTTCAGATTCCTGCTCTTCAGCGAGGGCTTGTTTGGAAACCTCGTCAGGTAGAATTACTTTGGGATTCCATTCTTAGAGGCTTCCCGATTGGTTCTTTTATGTTATCAGATGTGGTTGATGAAAAAGAATCAGGGAAATATTACTTGATGGATGGTCAACAAAGATACAATGCAATAAGTATTGGATATAATTCTGTCAAACAGGCTCGGGCGATGTTGTGGATTGATTTGTTACCTCCAAATATCAAGAATTCTACCAGAAAATATTGGATAAAAGCGACAACAATGCCTCACCCATGGGGATACATGAACGACGATGAGGCCAATCGCATAAATACTGCAGGAAAGAGGGCGGCTATTGAAAAGTTCGGCCTGAAAGGAAATATCTATAATGACACGTTCAATTTGAGAGATACTTGGCCGATAGAATCAAAACTGCCGATACCAATGTTCTGCCTGTTGGAAGCAATAGAACAGAGTGCTGATGAGGAGTCTTTTGTGAAAACAGTTCTAAGTATTTTCAACGAGACAAAATTTGCTTACTGCTGTCGTTTCAATGAATCATTTGACAATAAGGCAAAAACATATCTACAGAAGACACTATATCCGGCATTTAAGGCATTGCAGGATTATTCGGTCAACTGCAACCTTGTGCCAAAAGAAGTAATAGAATCAGAAACCACAGAGGATTCGATTGGACAAACGACATTGGAAGTTCTGTTTACCCGTCTTAATACAGGAGGAACAACAATATCAAGAGATGACCTAAACTACTCAGCAATAAAGGCGTATTGGCCGTCAATAAAGGAAATGAATGACAGGCTGGCGGAAAAATATATGAATCCTGCAAAACTTGTAATGTTGGCGTTCAGACTAGCCTTGACATCGGATGACAGCAAGAGTTTCAGAAATGAAATGTCAATCAGCCAGATTAGAAGTGCAGCAAGAAAGGATGGTGACAGGAAAAAGATAGAAACTTTGTATCAGAACAATTGCCTGCAGAACATCCTCGAGAAGGTTGATGAATGGTTGGGTGTAACGGAAGAGGGTGATTTACGTACGCCGAAAATCATGCGAACAATGATTGCCCAAAATTCTCCCGATATCTACCTGCTATTGATGTATCTGGCTCTAAAAGATATGGAATCAGCTATTGAATTGTCTGCAAAGGAAATTAAAGCATTGGCTTTTTTGATTCAATGGTTTGGCAATGATAAGAAACTATGTGTCCAAGAGATTTTCCGCCGACTGCAGAAAGGCATTAATCTCCCAAATATTCAAAAAGGGATTGCACGATTGATGCACGATTGCCTTTTACTGCACACTTATACACCCGATGAAGTAAGGCGGTTTATGACAATTGGAGATTCAGAAAGATGGAGAATCTGGGGTAATCTTCCAGTTCCAGCCAGGCATTTCTTCTATCGAACATTCCAGTATGGTTCTTTGCAAGCAAGAGAAATGTTGCTATATGCAGAAAGACAATACCTGAATACTCACTTCAATAATTATGATCCGGCAATACAGGATATGTGGGCAGAAGAAAACAGACCTTGGGATTTTGACCATATAGTCCCTCAGGAATGGATTAGTAATAAAAGAGGTGAATACAGGGACTATGATAAAGAATGGCTTTGGAGCATAGGAAATATGGCTGCTATCTCTTTTGAGGAAAATCGCAGTAAAAGCAACGTAAGCGATTATTCTGAATATAAAAAGAATTCAGTGTCCCTCTGCTATTTGTCAGGAGTAGAGAACCTTAATCGAGACATTACTTATAGCAATACACAGAGTTTACGCTTTGCACAGTTTACGTATGATCGATATTGTCAAATCTATGAGAAGACATACGAAGTAGTTGCTCCTATTATAAAGGATTGCGTATTGTCTGATACCCTACAAAAGAGGAAAGATCTTATCGAGAAAATAATGAAGGTTATTCCAGAAGCAAGACCTCATTTCGCTGCCGATGACGGAAATGATTATTTTATAGAACGAGAACAAGACTGGGCAAGGGAATGGATAGGAGTAGGCGTTGTTCTGGGAGAATTCATGGTTTGTTTCGAATGGAGAGGAGTAATGGATAATGGAACTGTAAAAGACGCAGAAATAGGTATTCGCAAGGCTCCTGGCACTAATGTTAAACGTGAGAATCAGAAGCTCTTCAATCCTGACAGTGCAGAATATATGGAATTGAATGACTGGTGGTACCGCTGTGATTTCAATTGTCAAAATATTGATGCAGAAGATATATCCTGTAAGTTGAAAAAGGATATCGAAGAACTGAAACAACGCAATTCTGTAGAGATCATGTTGACGATCAGAGACCATATCATCCGGAGCTTCAACAGCAGGATGCCGGCGAATTTATTCGATTTAAAGAAATACCATCCGGATGTTTATCAACGAGTAAATAACAAAGATCAGATTTTTATCCAAAATTTATTTAACGAAGTAATCGACAAAGGGATACGGGATGGTTATTTCCGGCCTGATATCAATCGTGAGATCCAGGTCTACCTGTTTGTAAAGCAAATGTCTCTCATCGGTGAGCCGGAAATGATCAGTGAATTGAAATATCCGATTTCTACGATCGTCTCTACGATTGTAGAAAATATTATCCGCAGTTTCGCGACTCCCCAAGGGATGCATGAATTGGAACATTTACTTTATAATAAACCTCATGAAAAACAACTAAGCCATGAAAAAGAACAGATCTAACTTTCCCAGGAGCTATGCTGTTTAGCTGAATTTCGGGATATAAACGTGTATAATCAAAATCAAAAATCTAATAATTAAAGAGAATGAAAAGAGGAGTATTAATCATTTTTGTTGCGATTCTCATTCCGTGTTTGCTGCAAGCCCAGACCACACCGAATGATCCCCAGCGTCTGACGCTAGAACAAGCGGTAAATTTTGCCGTAGAGCACAACAAAGAACTACAGGCATCCCAAATGAATATCGAATTGAGAAATAAAATGGTGACAGAAGCCATTTCTCAAGGTTTACCTCAAATCAACGGCGATCTGAACTATAGCACCAATTTCAGATATAAGATGAGTTTCCCTGGATCGGAATCGTCTACCGTACTGAAAGACCAGTCGAGCGTCGGGGTTACCGTTAACCAACTGCTATTCAGTGGTGAATGGATATTGGGAATACAAACCAGTAAGATTGCAAAACTGATTGCTTCTCAGCAAGTGGATGTAACTGAATTGGATATTAAAGAAACGGTTTATAATTCGTATTATACCATCCTGGTGAGCGAACGCCTGATGGAAATCGTAAAGCAGAACCTGGAAAATATGAGCCAGATACAGCGTCATACCGAAAATATGCTGGCAGCAGGTACTGCCGAGCCGACAGACGTCGACCAGATCCGCATCACTGTCGGACAGTTGAAAAACAGCCTTCTGGCTATGCAGCGAACAGTAGACGTAAACTACAATTTATTGCGCCTACAACTGGGTTTACAAGCCGGAACACCGATCACCCTGGCCGATCAACTGGATAATTTTCTGGAAGTCGGTAATTTCCTGAAACTGGCCGGCCAGGAATTCGATATCAACCAGAATGCCCAATACAAACTGATGGAGACCCAGGAGGAATTACAAAAGAAAATGGTAGGATTGAAAAAATGGGCTTATTCACCGACGATCTCTGCAAACTACGGTTACACCTATAAAATCCTGAAACCTAGCTTGGATTTCAGTCCGAAACATTCAGCTACCATTACGATGAGTATTCCTATTTTTTCAGGTCTGCAACGTAAAGCGCAGCTCGATCAGGAGAAAATCACGCTGGAACAAACCACGCTGAACAAGAGTTTATTGGCGGATCAATTGAACTTACAGGAAGAGCAATATAAATTCGCCCTGAAAAATGCTTTGGAAGATTATAACCTGCAAAGTGAGAATATTCAGGTTGCCCGGAAAGTGCTGGAAAATTACCAGTATAAATACAATGCCGGAGCCGTATCCAGTTTAGATCTGACCCAGGCCAACAATAATTACCTGACCGCAGAAAACAACTATACTTCGGCTTGTTTAACATT
>OIXA01000291.1_pt1 | contig 73533 bp, 68 predicted proteins | sample 1587721 | NCBI WGS metagenome assembly OIXA01 (sample SAMEA3888900, study PRJEB22519) | human gut metagenome | biome: human gut; feature: human-associated habitat; material: faeces | place: Denmark | collected 2013 | reverse complement strand
AAGTAATAAAAGCAATATTGGTTTCACCAAGAATTAAACAGAAAGAATTAGCTGAACAAGTAGGAATATCTGTAAGTACCATTCAACGAACCATTAAAAAATTGGTTAAAGAGGGCAAGATAGTTCGTGTGAATGGAAAGAGAGATGGTTATTGGAAGATTTTTTGAAACGAAATAATTGCTTAAGTAAAAAGCAATTATTTTAAATATAAACGATGGTTACGACAATAATTGAAATAGGTGTGGGAAAGAGAAAGACAATCCTTAATAGATAGGAGAAGTGCAAGATGGCAAAAAACGAAGCAATATTTAATATTATTGATACGAATAAAGGAAATAAAATAGTAAGAAGTATTAAACGGTCAGATGACAAAAAAGAAAAGGAAGAATGCAAAAATATTCTTAAAAAGAATTCTCAATATGAAATGTATTGCAGTTGTCAGAAACCACGATATCCGAGCGAATTGAAATATGCGTTTAGAAGTGATTTGGCTATATATCCATTAAGTAATGAAAAACAGGAAATACACGCAAATAGTTGCCCTAATTCAGAAGTATACAAATCAAATAACAAATATAATAAAGGAATGGAAATAGAAAATTTAGAGGGAAAATCAATAACAACATTTACTGTTGAAGGATTTCCGATTAGAGGACCACATATACCGAAAGCTGAAGGGGAAGGACGGATAGGAAGGGCGAGTGTTGAAAGAGAACAGACAGGTAAATTGTCTGTAGCGGCAATGATAAAAAATATTTTAATGAGTGAGTACGAAAAATATTCTAGAAGCAAACATGATGCTTATAAGGAAGTAAATTCTCTAGACGGATTTATGAAATTTTTGTGGGGAAGATTGCAAAGCATTTATATTAAGGGCTATAAGAATATATCGTTAAGAGATTTGACAATTGAAAAAGATGGACTGGAATTTAGATGTGGGGTACTAAATGAATTTCGTGATTATAAAGAAAACAGAAAAGAAAAAGTGGTAACGAAATATGTATTAATCAGTTCAAATGGTGAAACTAAAATTGGTGAATCGGATGTTATGGAAGCAGCATTAAAAGAATTTGAAAGTTCTTTTCATATGAAGTTAGAAGATTGTTTATCAAGAAAAATGAAAATATTTTGGGCAGGTTTCAGAAGGAGGTATCCTGGTTCAAATGCAACATATGTATTTGATTTACACTTTATTCTATTGAGTAATACCGGAATGTTTGCAGAAAGTAGTTATGAGGTAGAAATGTATGATTACATTAATGATTTTATTAATAAAAATCATCTAAAGCCCAAGGGAGTTCAGTTTTTTAAACCTTTCAAATTTGGATATTCAGTTTATCAGTGCATGGATTGTGATAGAGACTTTCTTGAGGACGGATTGATTAAAACGAGTGGTAGCGATATTGAATATGTGATTGAGGTATTTGGAATGGAAACGGATGAGTATTTAGAGCGAAAACGAGCAAAGGAGGGAGTATTTTCAGAAGAAAGTAACTTTAAACTAATAAAATGGGATGTTGTTAAAGACAAATCAATTCATGTAATAGATAATATGCTAGAAACATTAAAGCTGTCAGTAATAAGCAATTGTTGTGAAAGTTAAAAACAAAAATAAGTTGTTGCTAGAAGTTAATGATTGTTATGTATATAATGAATAAAATGGCCAGAATCAAGCCTCCAAGTCTCCAAAAGATTTGGAGGTTTTCTTCTGCCCATTTTTCAGGAAAGGAATTTCCGAAACAAACAATCTGTGGTACAATACCTTCGAAGTTATATAAACAAGAGAGTACCATAGAGAAAGAGCAGAACACAAATCACACGTAGGTCAGTCAGACCTGTATCTCAAAAACAAATCTAATCTTTTTCTATGGCAGGTGCAAAGTGGTGCATCATGCTTAATTTTGCAGGTCCAGTAGGGGACTGTTGCATCATTTTTTGAATCTAAGGCTTAACGAAAAGCCAGAGGATGTGCATCTTTATTGCACACTCACCGCATGTGGAGACGGTTGTCTTACTTTCCAAGGGAGAAATCGACTCGAAGAAAGTGCGGGTGGAGTTCTCGTTGGAGGATATGGATATGTCCGGCTTCCAGAAGGGTGCAACTTATGACCAGATTAAGGCGTATGTGCTGGAACATACCGGCTTGAAAGTTTCTTCCCTATATATTTCTCAAGTAAAGCGGAAATGTGGGTTGGATGTTGGTCAAAATTATAATCTGTTGAAGAAGGAAAGTGCCAAAGTACCACAGTGCCCACTAGAAAAAGAAGCGGTGATTATGGACGCATTAAAACATTTTGGCATGATCTAGAAAATTCCGGAGTATGTGAAATTCATCACCCAAGAGGATGCAGACAAAATTAACTCAAGATCTATGGTCAGTGATGACGATATTCTTTTTGCCATGATTGGTTCAATAGGTAATCCTGTTTTAGTAAAAAAGGACAGAGAGTTCTGTATCAAAAACATGGCTTTGTTTAAGAAGTTCGCTGATACTGATATTTCTATGCAGTATATGTACTGGTTCTTTTTCTTCATTCAGTACAAGCTAAAAAAAGAAGCATCTGGTGGTGTGCAGTCGTTTATCTCTTTGTCCAGATTCAGAGAATATTTGGTTCCATTGCCCCCATACGAAGAACAAATCAGAATCGCTAATAGGATTGAACAGATATTGCCGTTATGTGAGCGGTTGAAATGAGGTGAGAAGATATGAAAGACATTACAAAACTGTACGCTGCATATAAAGCTGGATATTTGGGGAATAATATCCTCGATACATATTTTTCCTTTATTGCGAATATGATTTCTGAGGAACATTTATCCATAGTGGAAGACAATGCTATATCAGACAAATTCAAAGAGCGATATAAAATTGAACTTCCGCTGCCATTTGTTAGGCAGATTTTGGGGGTTGGCGTGCAGAAAAAGTGTTTTATTGAAGATCGGGGTAAATATAGTGTAGTTGTAGAAGAACTGAAAAAGTATTGCTTTGATGAAACTGACTTTAATACCATGTGGGAACGCTTGGTTAGTGAATTTTCTGCACATTGTCAAGAAAAAGAGATTGACATCTCTTCGCTAAACATAAATGATTTTATTCTGGATATTATGGACGATAGTGATGAAAAAATATTGTCCGGGGAAAAAGTTGAAGACAGCGATGGTACGTCTCCTGCAGAGTATGGTTGGTACAGTTTTGTCAGAGAACAAGGTCAAACTGAAACCGAGTTGTACGCTTTCATCGCTGCCCTTTCTGCCAGTAATATTACAAAACAAGCTCTGTTTCATGCAGGAGAAGTAACAACAGAGTATTCTGGACTAAATATATACCTGGATTCTCCCATCATTTTCGCCTTGCTCGGTATGGATGAAGAATCACGAACGGCATCCTATAAAACACTCGTTAGAGATATGTTGAAAGCTAAGTGCAGTGTCCATGTGTTGGATCATAACTTCCAAGAAGTAGACAGTATTATTGCACGAGCTGCGGGGTGGGCAACGAACACTCAATATGATTTGAGAAAAGCAAACAACGCGGCTCGATTTTTCCATGACTCACAAATGGATGAAGTGCAAATTTCTGAGTTTTGCGACAACATAGAAACAATGTTGAATGATTTAGGAGTAACTGTCAAAGAAACTAGTTACGATATATATCAAGACAAATTCCAAGAAGATGAATCACAGCTTTTTGATATGGTTAAGGCTCGTTATTCTGAACAAGGATATGATTTGTCACAAGAGCGAGAGGAAAGTATTAAGGTTGACGTTCGTTCAATTATAATGATTTATCGAGAGCGACAGGGTCAGACAGCAACTAAACTTCAAAACGCCAAACACATAATGTTAACTTCCAATAACGCTATTGCAAATGTCAGCAAGAAGTACGAAAGCAATCGTAGCATAAACTCCGGTCATATTCCTGCGTGCATATCAGCGGATTTGTTTGGAGCTGTTCTGTGGCTCGATAGCCCTATGCAGATGCTGGAATATCAGAAGCAAAAGTTACTCGCAGACTGCTATGCTTTTTTGAAGCCAGATAAAACTTTACTCGACAAGTATATACAGTCCTTAGATGATGCACGAAAAACAGATGCCATTGATGAAAAAAGATTTTTGTTCTTACGAACACATAAAGTCGTGCTCGATTCTTTGATGGACATCACTAAGGGTGATTATGCTCGGTTCAATTCCACCACATACCTTGAAGTATATGATGACATACAGGAAAAAGCGCAAAAACAATATAGAGATGAGGTAGAAGCGCACAAACAGACTCGTGAGAACATGAAAAAGCTTGAAGAACTGACCGCCGATGAAAAACGCAAGAATGAACAAGAGATACAGTCCCTAAACGATCGGATCACATCTATGGAGGAACGAGATAAGGTACGACAAGAGAGAGAATTTGAAAAAAGAGTATCTCGTTGGGGGTGGCTTGCAACTCTCGTTCTTGTTGGCGTTCCATATCTTGTCTTGATTGTCGGTATAGAAATTGCAAAAACACAATTCGCAGATATTACTTGGCGTTCAGCATATGGAATAGCCGGTGCTGCCATTGCTACAGCCATTGCAGGAAGTTTCTTTGCTTTTGGTAAAAAAAGGTGCTTCCAAAAAGTAAGATCAATACTTGAAAAAAAGAAGTAACGATTTTATAAATTGGTAATAATTGTGTACGATCTTAGAAATCCAAATCAACACAAAGCGACCAACCATAAAAAGTTGGTCGCCTTTGGTATACTCATTTTTGCGTTCAATGTTGTATCATTTTGATACATTGCAGTCTCTTGCGCAGCAGCGTGACGAGGGAATTTCTATGTGAGCGAACACGGAATTTTTACTCGTCACATCACGGCACAGTTTGAGATTTTTGCAAAGTTTCTGCAAAAATGGAGAGCACGTGCTGTGACATTTTCGAAAAATGGTCGGATATGGGAAAACGCAGCTTTTCTGTGTGAGTGCCATTTAAGCGAAAATGGCGGGGTATCCAAAGCAATGTCATCCTTATCTAAATGACATTGGATCTTCATTTCCAAATTTTTGCAGAAAAGAAGGAGCAGACCATTAATGTAAGCCTCATTAGATGTTTCTGAATTATTCTCGGCAGCAATCTGAGGTGGAGAGATAAAATGATCAATGATATTTTTGACCATGCTTTGATAGTCAATATCACTGGCAGTGTTGCTGTCCTTCATATGGGTATTTCTCAGGTCAGAGACGATTGGCTTTAAATCTTCCAACAAGATGTTTATGTAATACTGTTCCGTCTCTATGTGAGAAGTATCAAATATTTTTGTAAATGCATTGGTGGAGTCGGCACCGAGTTCGTTCGATTTATATCTCATCACATCAAGAAAAGCGTTTGCTATCTGAATGCCTTTATCATTAAAACCATCAATATAGATTTCCAGGTCAGTCATGAATTTATGGAAGTATTTATGAGACAGTAATTCTGATAATAACCGTGGATTATATTTTTCATCAGCCAGTATTTGGACCGCATCATCATTGAGATGCAGATCGGATACTGACTTATTTGTATGTTCACGTAGTTCGGTTCGGCAAAGAAGATAATCGGTGCTTACTTGATAAAAGTCTGCAAGCGTCAGTAGATTGCCAAGTGACATATCTACATTTTCATCTTTCTCATAGTTGCCGAGTGTGGAACTCGGGATGCCGGTAGCATCAGACAATTCCTGCAATGACATTCTTTTTTCTGCGACTCTCAAATCTTTCAGTCGTTCTGGTATGGTAAGCCTTGTGTGCATAGTACATTCCTCGTTTCAAAGATATAGATAGATTACCATGATATTGGTGCAGAATAAAGTGAATTCTAATTCATGTCTTGTCTAGAATATTGGAAAAAATCATAAAGAGAATATTTTTCCAGCATCTTGGATATACCGGATTCGTATAAAAATATTGAGAAAATAGTTTCATACAATGAATCTGAAGGGAGTACAAAAATTATGGAATGATATTGTCAATAATTTTCTTAAAGTGGTAAAATAACACAAAAGCAGCAAAGGAAGTGTGTGACAGATGAAGATCAGGCTTGCACAGACAATAAGAAATTATGACAAGAAAAATCTTGGGAAGGATCTGACCGCCGGGCTCATCATCATGGCGGTCTCGATTCCGATCTCCATGGGATACGCGCAGATTGCGGGACTTCCGACAGTATACGGACTGTACGGCTCGGTGTTCCCGATTCTCCTGTTTGCATTGTTTTCGACGTCACCGCAGTTCATTTTCGGCGTGGACGCCGCGCCTGCCGCGCTGATCGGAGCGGCGCTTTTAGATCTGCATATTGAGAGCGGATCAAAGGAAGCGCTGGCGGCAGTGCCGGTGCTGACCGCGTATGTGGCGCTGTGGCTTCTCGCGTTTTACGTGATGCGGGCGGGAAAATTGGTCAACTATATCTCGGCGCCGGTGATGGGAGGCTTTATCACCGGCATCTGTACGACCATCATCCTGATGCAGGTGCCGAAGTTTCTGGGCGGCACAGCGGGGACGGGAGAATTCTTTGAGCTTGCGGAGCATATCGCGGAGACGGCGGGGGAGATCAACCTGCCGTCCCTGGCGCTTGGCGTGGCTGCGCTTGTGATAGTATTGACAGCAAAAAAGGTCATCCCGAAATTCCCGATGGCGGTGCTTTTGATGGCAGCGGGTGCTCTGATGACAAAGTATCTGCCCCTGCGCGCCTGGGGCATCAAGACGCTGGATGCCGTGGAGCCGGGACTTCCGGTCTGGAGCCTGCCGGATTTTACGGCGGTGCCGGTAAGGGAGGCGGTTACGATCAGCCTGTCGGTGGCGGTTGTCATCATGGCGGAGACGCTGCTCGCAGAAAATAATTTTGCGCAGAAAAACGGATACCGGATCAACGATAATCAGGAGATCCTGGCATTTGCGATGGGCAATCTTGCCGCGGCGCTGACTGGATGCTGCCCGATCAACGGCTCGGTCTCCCGGACGGCGATGGGAGAGCAGTATCAGGCAAAGACACAGCTGACCGGGATTGTGGCGGGACTTTCGATGATCGTGCTCCTCCTTGGCGGAACCGGGTTTATCGGCTATCTTCCGGTGCCGGTGCTGACGGCAATCGTGATCTCTGCTCTGCTTGGCGCGACGGAGTTTGAGTTGGCGGTCCGGCTGTGGAAAGTCAGCCGCACGGAATGTCTGATCTTTGCCGGTGCATTCTTCGGAGTGCTGATGCTTGGGACGATTAACGGCGTACTGATCGGCATCATCCTCTCCTTTTCCGAGATGATTATCCGCACGGCAAAGCCGGCGCGCTGTTTTCTGGGAATTCAGCCGGGGCACCGGCATTTCCGCGATCTGAAAGAAGGAAGCCAGATCCATGCGGTTGAGGGAGTGTTAATCTACCGGTTCAGCAGCAATCTGTTTTTTGCCAACATACAGGTATTAAAACAGGATATTGAAGATCACGTGACCGATCAGACGAGAGCGGTCATTCTGGATGCGAGCGGCATCGGCAGCATGGACATCACGGCGGCAGACGGACTGGGAATGCTGTATCAGTCGCTGAAAGAAAAAGGCGTCCGCTTTTACATGACAGAGCACATTGCCGATTTAAACGAACAGCTCCGGAAACTTGGGCTTGGCTACATGATCGAAGAGGGAAGTGTGCGCAGAACGATTCACATCGCGTTAAAAGATATGGGAATCAAGCGCCCGTACCCACTGGAGGGTGGCGTGGACAATGACGACCGCAGTGTCTCAAGAAAACGAGCGGACAACCGGGTGCAGGAATTTGTCTGGGCGTTCGGCGCGGAGACGGAGGAGCAGATTGAAAAACAGATTCTTTTGCAGATTGAACAGCTAAAAGAAAGCGGGGATGTGGAAAATCTGCTGCATGGCAGATGGTCACACATGGAAGCAATGGATGAAGACGAGTGGATGGAACATCTGGAAGAACACTTAAAGGAGATTGTGAACATCTCCGGAAAGGATGAGAAGACACTCGCAAGACGTCTGGAGGAACACCGCAGGGAGGTGCATGACCGCATTGCAACAGAGCATCCGGAGCTTGCGGAGCGCTTCAAGGAGCGCAGACATGTGCTGGATGAGCACTTAAAGCAGAGAAGACCGGAAGTCTATGAGCTTGTGGTGAGTCTGCGCGAAAAGGAAGAGACAGATTTAAAATAAAGAAATAACACCATTGCTTAACAGGGTGCCGGAGAGCGCAATCAGCCTCTCAAGCGGCACTCTTTTTTTGTCTGCCATCCACTGCCGGTAAATATTGACGGAGGTGACGCATAAAAACGTGTTGATGATATTCTGCTCCTCCCTGGAAAATGCGGCGTAGGGATTATGCCTCGTGCGGTTGTGAATCATGGTGTTTAAGAATAATTTATCGGCGAATTCGCGGTAGCCCGGCGCACATAAAAGGCGCTCGGCGTACGGCTCCTGTCTGGCGGTAAACTCGAAAAAGACGCGGTTTACTTCCGTAAAAGGCGCATTGATCGGGAGCTGGTCGATGGCATGGTAATACTCTTCGGTGATCTGCCCAAGGAGATCTTCAAACAGAGCCTCGATGCAGGTATAGTGCAGATAGAACGTTTTCCGGTGGATGTGTGCCCGCTCGGTAAGTTCCTTGACGGTAATGTCCGCGGCATCCATTTCACAGATCATCTCCTTGATGGCTGTCTGGATGGCATCCTGTGTTTTCTGTACCCGAAGATCGGTAGCGTTGGATTCTGCCATGGTAAGTCCTCCTGTTACTGTCCAGATTTTAAAAAGTGTGGCATAAGCGCCACGATCGAAAAATGTGGCAATGGTAAAATGACCATGTGGACATTATACTGATTTTAGCGGCAGAAATCAACAGATGGAAAAGGAGCGCCAATGGTAAGAATTCAGATTGCAAACCAAACAGGAACGGCAGAAGCGCTTCTAAACGATACGGTTGCGGCGAGAGATTTTGCAAGGAGACTGCCCTGTACGCTCGTGGCAGTGCCGGTGGAAGATGGCTATGAGGCGGTTACGGCAAAGGGCTGCTACGATCCGATGGAGAGCGTGGATCATTTTGCATCGGGAGACCTTGTATGGAGCGGCGGAAAGCTGCTGTTCTGCGCGAGGGAGAGAGCGGTACGGCGCCCGGGCGGAATTATGGTGATCGGCCATATGAAAGCCGAGGGAGCCAGCTGGCAGAAGCTGATGGGAGAAAAACTGAGTCTTGCCGTAATCCATGAGACAAGCCGGAAAGGGGAATGATAACATGAAGATTTTGACACTTTACTATTCTTATGGAGGAAATACAAAGCGGATTGCAGGGCGCATCCAGAAAGCAGTGGGCGGCGACATTGCCTGCATTGAGACTGTGACACCGTATGAGGGAGATTACAACTCGGTAGTCGATCAGGGCCAGCGCGAGGTAAACCGGGGATTCTGCCCGAGGATCAAGCCGCTTGCCGTCAATGTGCAGGATTATGATGTGATTGTGCTGGGAACTCCGGTGTGGTGGTACACGTTTGCACCGGCGGTGCACACCTTTCTGACACAGCAGGATCTTTCCGGCAAGACCGTTTATCCGTTTGCGACGAACGGCGGCTGGATCGGACATACCTTTGCGGATATCGAAAAGAGCTGCAAGGGAGCGGAGGTAAAAGAAGGCATGAACATCCGCTTTGACGAGGATGTGCTTCGCACTTCCGAGGCAGAGATCAATGCGTGGATACAAAAGATCGCAAAATAATCCGATGCGCAGAGCATAAAAGAAACAGGTATTTTTATTTCATAGGAAATACAGTGACACATTCATGTGTGAAAGTGAAACTTTCCTATGAAATAAAAAAACGCTCCGCGAGGATGCGCAGCTCGCGGTAAGGAAAATATCGCTTTGCGAACCGCTTGCGCGCGGAGAATTTCGCAAGCGAGATTCTTTTTTATTGCCCGAAAAATTAAAAAATGATATAATTTCCGCAGAACATATGGACAGATAGAATGTGCCGGATATGGGATGCGGTGTGGCTTTTCGTGCCCGGCAGGAAAGCGCAGAGGAGAAGAGATGGTCGTAAAATCGTCGGTGTTAAAGGAACTGGAAGAGTGCTACCGGGAACCGGGCAATCAGCTGGCTGTGCTGTACGGGCGGACGGACTCGGAGAAAGAGCGGCTGCTTGGCGCATTTGTGCAGAACAAGAAGCATTTTTATTACCGCGCGAGACAGGTGGCGGAGCGAGAGCAACGCGCGCAGATGGGGCGTGAACTGGCGGCGCGGTTTGAGGTGATGCTGCAGAAGTATACCTATGAGGAATATTTTAACCGGGTAAAGAGCGGTGATCCAACGAAGCTGGTAGTCGTGATCGATGAATTTCAGTATATTGCCAAAAAGGATCCTACTTTTATGGAGGCGGTGCTGAAACTGAAAGCGCACAGGCTTTATCCGGGACCTGTGATGATTCTGCTCTGCAGCTCGGCGGTGTCATGGGCAGAGCGGGAACTTCCAGAGTGTATCGGTGAGGCGGCATGCCGCAAAATAGACCGGAAAATCAAATTTACGAATCTGAATTTTCTGGAAGTGGTGCGGGCGCTGCCCGAGTATCCGGTGGCGGAATGTATCAAGACTTACGGTATCATCGGCGGTGTGCCGGGATACATCAACCGCTGGAACGCAAAAGCGGATTTAAAGACCAATATCTGCAGACTGATTCTTTCGCCGGGCGGCTATCTGTATCATGCGGCGGAAGATCTGATCGGGGAGAGCCTGCGGGAACTGTCTGTCTATGAGACCATCCTGGCGCAGATCGCGGCCGGGCAGGACAAGCTGAATGATCTGTACCGGACGACCGGATTTTCACGCGCCAAGATCAGCGTCTATATGAAGAATCTGGCGGCATTTGATATCATCCAGAAGGTGGTATCGTTTGAGACGGGCGGCTGGGAGAACACGAAGAAAGGTGTGTACCGGATCCGCGACAATTATGTGAATTTCTGGTTTCACTTTATCTATCCGCATCTGTCGGATCTGTATATGATCCGCCCGGAAGAATTTTACGACAGATATATCGCGCCCGGACTGGATGCGTACCTCTCCCGGTATTTTGTGGAGGTATGCATGGAATATCTGGGACTTCTCGGCGTGGTGGGAAAGCTCCCGCTTAAGATTGCACGCATGGGAACCTGGGTCGGCAAGGAGGGGAATATCGACATCATTGCACAGAATGAGATCCGCCAGAATATGGTCGGACTCTGCAACTGGCAGGAGCCCGAGCTTACAATGGAAATGTGCGAGGCGCTGTTCCTTAACATGAAGCGGGCAAAAATCGGCGCGGAATATTATTTCCTCTTTTCCGCACAGGGATTTGCACTGGAGGTTACCGCCATGGCGGAGCGGGATAAGCGGTTCGTGCTCGTGGATATGAATGAACTGTAAGTTGCCCGATGTCGAGAAAAATGCTATAATTTGCTTCATGCGAAAGTAATTGGAGGAACAGATTGTGGCAAAATCTTTGATCATCACGGAGAAACCGAGTGTTGCGCAGGAGTTCGCGCGGATTCTCGGCGTATCCGGAAGAAATGACGGTTATATAGAGAACGACGGGTATGTCATCACCTGGTGCGTGGGGCATCTGGTGGAGATGGTGTACCCGGAGGAGTATGATGAGCGGTATAAAAAATGGCGGCTGGAAGACCTGCCGTTTCTGCCGCGGGATTACAAATATAATGTGATCCCATCTGTGAGCAGGCAGTATGATGTGGTACATAAAATGCTGCACCGCGAGGATATTGACACGGTCTACTGGGCAGGAGATGCCGGAAAAGAAGGACAGACGATCGAGGAAAATATCCGGAAGTTCGGCGGCGTGCGCGAGGGCATGAAGGAGCTCCGCGTCTGGATCGATTCGCAGACCGAGGAGGAGATTCTGCGCGGCATCCGTGAGGCAAAAGACATGTCGGAGTATGACAATCTCGCAAAGTCGGGCGTGATGCGGACGATCGAGGATTATGCGATGGGAATCAATTTTTCCAGAGCCATGTCGGTAAAGTACGGAAAGCTTCTGAATGATGCGGCGGGAACATCGAGCTATACGGCGATCGCGGTCGGCCGCGTCATGACCTGCGTTCTTGGCATGGTTGTGATCCGGGAGCGCGAGATCCGCAATTTTACAGAGACGCCATTTTACCGTGTCGTGGGAATCTTTCATCCTGCAGGAGAGGAAGAATGCCGGATCACGGCGGAGTGGAAGGCAATAGAAGGCTCTAAATATTTTGAGTCGCCGCTTTTATATAAGGAAAACGGTTTTAAAAAGGAAGAGAGCGCGCAGACGCTGATTGCAGAGTTAAGGGGACAGGAAGCGCTCATTGATTCCGTGGAGACAGGGACGCAGAAAAAGCGTGCGCCGCTGCTTTTCAATCTTGCGGAGCTGCAGGCGGAGTGTTCCAAGCGTTTTAAGATCAGTCCGGATGAGACGCTGCAGGTGGCGCAGGATCTGTATGAGAAGAAGCTTACCACCTATCCGAGAACGGATGCGCGCGTGCTCTCCTCGGCGGTGGCAAAAGAGATTACAAAAAATATCAGCAGACTGAAAAATTTTGCGCCGGTGGCTCCTTATGTGGAGCGCATCATGAAGGAAGGGCGCTACCGGAACATTGCGAACACGCAGTATACGGATGATTCCAAGATTACCGACCACTACGCGATCATTCCGACCGGACAGCTCACAGAGCTGGAATCTTTAAACAGTCTTGAACGAAGCGTCTATGAGATGATTGTGCGCCGTTTCTTAAGCATTTTTTATCCGCCGGCGGAGTATCAGACGGTGAAGCTTGTCGTTGCGGCAGGCGGTGAGAAGCTTTACACTTCCGCGAAGCAGTTAAAGGTTCCGGGCTATCTGGAGATTGCAGGCATTCCGAAATCGGCGAAGGAGCGGAATGCGGCGAAGATGGACGGGGAGGAGCAGACGCAGGGCGGTGATGCTGAGGCTGCACAGGAAGAAGAGGAGAACGCCGGGCTTTTGGCGTATGCCGACAAGCTTCAAAAGGGAGAGACGCTTTTTTCGGACGGCTATGCCATCCGTGAGGGGAAGACCTCCCCGCCGAAGCGTTACACGTCAGGATCGATGGTGCTCGCCATGGAGAATGCCGGACAGCTCATCGAGGAGGAAGAATTAAGAGAGCAGATCAAGGGTTCCGGAATCGGTACATCTGCCACGCGGGCAGAGATCATCAAAAAGCTGGTTCGGGTCGGCTATCTGAATCTGAACAAAAAGACGCAGGTTCTCACGCCGGAGCGGCTGGGGGAAATGATCTTTGAGGTGGTTTCGATGACGGTTCCGGCACTGCTCAATCCCAAGATGACAGCTTCCTGGGAAAAGGGACTGGACGGAATCACGCGGGGAACGGTCGTGATGGAGGATTACCGCTCAAAACTGGAGGATTTTATCCGCAGGGAGACGGTTGCCATGATCGAGCAGGATCTGACCGGCCAGATTGCCACGCGGATCCACCCGCTCGTCGGAAAGGGCGGAAAGGGGCTTGCGGCGAAGCGCAGCCTCGGCATTCCCTGTCCGGTGTGCGGAGGAACGATCGAGACGACGCCGTTCGGTTACGGGTGCAGCAATTATCAGAAGGATGGCGGCGGATGCCGTTTCTCCATCGGCACAATCGCCGGAAGAGACTTAAATGATGAGGAAGTAAAGGAGCTTTTGACCGAAGGACATACCGGCGTGCTGTCCGGGTTTGTCTCGAAGTCGAAGAAAAAGTTCTCGGCGAGCCTCATCCTGGAAAAGGATGATGAGGGAAAAGTTTCGGTTGGATTTGATTTTTCAAAGAACCAGCCGGAAATCCTGGAGGGTGTCGTATGTCCGGTGTGCGGTTCTGCCGTGGAGATCACGCCGTTTGGCTATAGCTGCGTCAAGCACCACGAGCATCCCGATGAATGTTATTTTTCCGTGGGAAAGATCGCGGGAAAGGCGCTGGGTGTCGATGATCTGACGGAGCTTCTTACGACCGGAAAAACCGGTCTGATCCGCGGCTTTACTGCCAGGAATAAAAAGAAGTTCAACGCCTGCTTAAAGCTGGAGCAGACGGAGGACGGAAGAAAGAATATTGCATTTGATTTTTCACAGAACGATGCGGCTGTTGTTCCCGATGTCGTGTGTCCGATCTGCGGCGGGGCGATTGTGGAGACATCGTTTGGGTTCGGCTGCGCGAATTACAGGCAGGATGCCCCGGACAGCTGCCGGTTTGCGATCGGTACGATGGCGGGAAAGGACCTAAACGCAGCGCAGGTGAAGGAGCTTTTAAACCAGGGGAGAACCGGAACGATCCGCGGATTCAAGTCGAAGAGCGGGAAAAAGTTTGACGCCTGTGTCGCTCTGGAACGCACAGAAGACGGAAAAATTGAATTGCGATTTGATTTTGAACATGTCGAAGCCAAAAAGATCAAGGACGTGGTGTGCCCGATCTGCGGCGGTGATATCGTGGCGACGCCGTTCGGCTTTGGCTGTGCCAATTATGTGAAGGACGATCCGAACAGCTGCCGGTTCTCTGTCGGGAAGATGGCGGAGAAGGCACTGACGGAAGCGAATGTAAAGGAGCTTCTGACCAACGGAAGAACCGGAACGATCCGCGGCTTTAAGTCGAAGAGCGGGAAGAAATTTGATGCGCGCGTCGCACTGGCAAAGGATGAGAAGGGAAAGGTCACGGGGCTGAAGTTTGATTTTACGGATCTGGAAGCGCCGAAGGTAAAGGATGTAAAATGTCCGGTCTGTGGCGGGGATATCGTAAAGACGATGTTTGGATACGGCTGTGCCAACTATTCAAAGGAGAATCCGGACAGCTGCCGGTTCGCAATCGGCAAGATCGCGGGTGTCTCTTTAAAGGAAGCACAGGTAAAGGAACTTTTGCTCCGCGGGAAGACGGACGTGATCAAGGGATTTGTTGCGAAGACCGGCATGAAGTTCGACGCGCCGCTGAAACTGACGCCGGAAGGGCAGATCGCATTTGATTTTCCGGAGAAGCCAAAGCCTGTTGAGACAACACTTGCCTGCCCGAAATGCGGGAAAATGTTAAAGAAGAGCCAGTGGTATTACGAGTGTGAGTGCGGTTTTAAGGTCTCCCACACGGTGGCGAAGGTGGCGCTGACCGAGGAGGTCATGCGCGAACTGTTAGAGACAGGGAAAACCAAAGATAAAGTGACCGGGTTTGTGTCAAAAGCCGGCAACACGTTTGATACCTGCCTAAAGCTGGAGGATGACTGCATTGTGTTTGATTTTGACAATCCCGGCACAAAGCGTGAGGGTGTTTCCGACGGCAAGGGCGGGGAGCGCATGTTCTACGAGGAATTAGAAGAAAATGTACAGCCGCAGCCGCTGGCGGCTGAGGACGGCGCACAGTACATCGAGGAGGACGTGCCTCCGTTTTATGATGCGATGGCGGAGGAGTATGCGGCTTACGAGGAGGAAGAGGCAAAACAGCAGGCGGCTGCATCCAATTTTCTGGATGAATTTCCTGAATGAGAAACGAATGGGGAAAGGAAGCAAAAAACGGATGGCGTGCGGTGCATGCTTGCTATTGACAGCCGGATAAAATGTCATTAAAATTTGAGTAGTTATTGATAGAATCCGGCAGAAGACACAGGAGGAAACAGGGCATGGAGTACAATGAGCAGGCCTTTAAAGAGAAAGCCAATTTAAAGGCAATGAAAGTATGGCTGGCTTTGATTGCGATTATGACACTGTCATACGGAAGCGACCTTTCCAAGGGAATCTATACGGCGACGCAGTATGTTGTTTTTCTGGTTATGGCGTGGGTGCCGTTTGCAATCGGACTGCTGACGTTGAAGTTAAAGGGGAGAGCGACACCGTATTATAAGGATGTCCTGGCTCTCGGATATGGCTTTTTCTATGCCTACGTGGTGTGTATCACGGACTCGGCGACCGCCTATGCATATATTCTGCCGTTGACGAGTATGCTGATTCTGTTCAAGGATCGTAGTTATATGATACGGTGCGCGGTCACAAACGAGATCGTCATTGTGCTCAGTGCACTGCTCCATGTCTTCCTCGGCCTGAATCCGAACGTGAAAATGACAGACTATTACCTGCAGTTTTCAACGCTGCTTCTGTGCTATATCTGTTACGTTCTTTCTGTCGACCACTTAAATGAATCCGACGGAGCGCTGGTGGCATCGATCCGGGATAATCTGAGCCGGGTCGTGACGACGGTGGGACAGGTAAAGGGAGCGAGCAACTCGATTGTGGACGGCGTTACGGTTGTGCGTGAGCTGGCGGATGAGAACCGGCAGGGAGCGGATTCCGTCGTAAGCAGTATGGAGGAACTCACCCGGAACAACGATGTTCTCCACAATAAGACGATGTCCTCCATGGACCGGAGTACCGACATCAGCACGCAGGTGCAGAATGTGGCGGGACTGATCGATGAGATGGTGACGCTGATCCAGGAGTCGGTCGAGCATGCGGATGTGAGTGCGGAAGAACTTGCGGATGTCATGAATACGACGAATACCATGGCGGCGCTCTCCGGCGAGGTCGAGCAGGTGCTCGAGAACTTTAAGCAGGAATTTGATATGGTAAAGGAAGAGACGGGCACCATAGAGGGGATCACGTTCCAGACGAACCTTCTGGCACTGAACGCTTCGATTGAGGCGGCGAGAGCCGGGGAAGCCGGAAAGGGCTTTGCCGTGGTGGCAGGTCAGATACAGGATCTGAGCATGGGAACCAAGACTTCTTCCGGACGTATTAGGGACGCACTGGATCATCTGGAGGAGACTTCGGAGAAGATGACGGAATCCATTACCAAGACGCTTGAGATGATCCGCATGACAAGAGAGAAGCTCACGCAGGTGCAGGAGAGTGTCACAAGCATTACCGATGATTCCAAAAAGCTGGGACAGAATATCGGGGTAATTGACGGCGCCATGAAGGAAGTGGAAGCTTCCAACAGCGACATGGTGGAGAACATGAAGCAGATCTGCGATACCATGGAGGTCATGACGGAGTGCATCAACCAGTCCGACGAAGCGTCCCGCACGATGCTCAGCAAATACGAGGAGTCTTCCGTCAATGTGGATAAGATTGAGAGTGTGGTAGGAAAGCTCATGGAAGAACTCGGTAGCGGCGGATTCATGGGAATTGGCGATGCACAGCCGGGAATGCGCGTGGTGTTAGTCGCTAAGAACGGAGCACAGGCAGCCGGGACGGAGTTCCACGGGGAAGTGTTTGAGAGCCAGAGCGACGGAGTTCTGGTAAAGATCAAGCCGGAAGCCGGAAAAACGATTGAGATAAAGAAAAAAGACACTACATATGAACTGCAGATCTGTGTCAACAATGCACTGTATACATGGGAGGATGTCAGCGTATCCGCCGCTTCCAATGCGGGTGCCAACAGCTACCGGATTGCTGTGGCGACAAACCCGAAGGTCATCAACCGCAGAAAGTATCCACGTATGCCGGTTGCCAATGCATGTACCGTGACGCTGAAAAAATCCGGCAAAGCTTACAACGGCAGGATGATCAATATCAGCGCAGGCGGTTTCGCATTCAGCGCACATCAGGAGGATTTCGCAAATGCGATCGGGCAGGATATTTTGTTGGAAATCCCGGACTTCCCGCTGGAGGAGGCACGGACGCTGGACGGACATATCATCCGCAGTACGGATAATGACGGTGAGTTCATTGTCGGATGCCGTATGCCGGAGGACAGCGAAGAGATCCAGGCTTATGTCAATAAAAATTACAGGGAATAGAGAGGAATTTGTGTGATGGAAACAGCAAAAATCAGCCAGTTATATGACTTAGGGGAGACGATTGCGGCGGAACTGTTTGCGGGACTGACCTATCCGTGGGAGGCTCTGCCGAAAATCAGCGACTTTATAAAGAAGCTGGGACCGACGCTTGACCCGGAGGTCTATGAGCAGCGCGGCGAGAATATCTGGGTGGCGAAGAGTGCGACGGTTGCACCGACTGCTTTCTTAAATGGACCTTTAATTATTGATGAGGATGCGGAAATCAGACACTGCGCTTTCATCAGGGGGAATGCCATCGTAGGAAAAGGCTCCGTGGTGGGCAATTCAACAGAATTGAAAAACGTTGTGATTTTTAATTCCGTGCAGGTTCCGCATTACAATTACGTGGGAGATTCGATTCTCGGTTACAAATCCCATATGGGTGCCGGCTCGATCACTTCCAATGTCAAGTCGGATAAGACGCTGGTGGTGGTAAAGGATCATGATGAGAAAATTGAAACAGGGTTAAAGAAATTCGGAGCAATGCTCGGCGACTATGTGGAAGTCGGCTGCAATTCCGTGCTGAATCCGGGAACCGTCATCGGAAGCCATACCAATGTTTATCCGCTTTCGAGCGTGCGTGGCGTGGTTCCGGCAAATTCGATTTACAAGAACCGCAGCGAGGTAGTGGAAAAGCGGTAGGACAACAGAAGAGGGACAGAGACAATGAAGAGAAGATGGGTGCAGGGAATGCTTCTTGCAGGAATGCTGATTTTGACAGGATGCGGCGCAAAGAACAGTTCACCTGTGGAGAACGGTAAAGATTATACATGGAACGACATTACAGTGATGCTTCCGGAAGACTGGGCGGACCGCTGTACGATCAAAGAGGATGAGAATGGATTTACCATCTATCAGACGGCTTCCTATGAGAAGATGGAAGGACTTGGCTACCTGTGTTCCTTTGAAAAAAGCGACGCATGGATGAATTACGGTGCGGGAGAGAACCTGATCGCCTACACGGAGGACGGAACGCTGTATTACCTGATGCAGCCGACGGATGTTGCGTGCGATACGGAGGATCAGACAATCGTGGAAGAGTACGGATCCATGATGGAGGAGGTCACGGCCATCGCATCAAGTGTGAAGATCGATGCGGATGACGTTCATTACGATGCCGATCAGTATGTCGTTCCGGTTGGCGCAATACTGCCGGTGACGGAGGAGAATCTGTCGGATCTGTCAGAGCAGGAGCTCTATCTGGCGGTAAACGAGATTTATGCCAGACATGGAAAAACCTTTGATGACACCTACCTGCAGGCGCATTTTGATGCGTGCAGCTGGTATACGCCCGCCGGGGGAGCGACTGCAGGCGATGCGGGATTAAGTGAGATTGAGCAGGCGAATCTGAAACTGATCAAGGCAATGCAGACGGCATATGAAGCGGAACATATATATCCGAAATCCTATTCGGCAGGCGAGACCGCAGAGATCGCTCTTTTGGACAATGGAGTTCTTAACGAAGTTAGCTACACGGTAACCGATAAGGGGGAGCAGGCGGTCTGCACGCTCACGATCGACGGGACAGCGTACGACCTTGCCGAGTACATTCAGATGCACGCGCCGGTTGCGGATGCGTTTTATGTGACAGACCTTGTGGAGAACATCGGAACACCGGAAGAGGATGATGGTCTGGAGATTGCCGTACTTGATGAAGGGACAGACGGCATCGGAACGACTCATTTTTTCAAATATGATGGAGACCTTTACTATCTGGGCGAGGTCGGAGGATTCCCGTTTCGGGACCGGAATGCCGGATTTAGCGGTTTTAACGGTCAGGGCGGTGTGATGGATCTCATCCGTTACGACAAGCCGGCAGACTGCATCCTGCAGGGATATGCCTGGTACAACAGTTCGGAGAAGAAAATCGAGCATGCGGACGGCGGGCTTTATTCCTATTACGAGCCGTGCAAGCTGGAGCATAAGGGAGCGCTGACCGTGTATTTTTCGATGGATGAGACATCTGCAGAAAAAACGATTGCGGCAGGGGAGGACGTCTATTGTATCCGGTCGGACGGAGACGGTTGGATGTATGTGCGCGCAAAGGACGGAACAGAAGGGTTTTTACCTGTGACGCAAATGTAAGAAAAGCAGCTGTTTTGACAAAAGTGCATAAAATTTGCAGTACCCACTTGTGAAAATCAAGAAAATGTGAGAGAATAAATGCAGTATGTTAAATGTGTAACAATGTTTAACAACTCAGTTCTATTTATGCGAAAGGAGTCTTAAAATGATTTACACTAAGGAAGTTGAAAACATGTGCCCAGTCGCAAAGGGCGCAAAACATGAACCAGCTCCGATTCCGGAAGAAGGCAAGTGGGTTCATTCCAAAAAAATTGAAGATATTTCAGGCTTTACACACGGTGTAGGCTGGTGTGCACCTCAGCAGGGTGCCTGCAAGCTTTCCCTGAATGTGAAGAATGGTGTGATCGAAGAGGCATTAGTTGAGACCATCGGATGCTCCGGTATGACACATTCTGCAGCTATGGCAGCAGAGGTATTACAGGGTAAGACCATCCTTGAGGCACTCAATACAGACCTTGTCTGTGATGCCATCAATACAGCAATGAGAGAGTTATTCTTACAGATCGTTTACGGTCGTACACAGAGTGCTTTCTCTGATGATGGACTTGCAATCGGTGCCGGTCTTGAGGATTTAGGAAAAGGACTTCGTTCCCAGGTTGGTACCATGTACGCAACCAAGGAGAAGGGCGTTCGTTATCTGGAGATGGCTGAGGGCTATGTAACAGGTATCGCTCTTGACGAGAACAACGAGGTTATCGGATACCAGTTCGTTTCTCTTGGAAAAATGACTGACTTCATCAAAAAAGGCGATGATCCGAACACTGCTTGGGAGAAAGCAAAGGGACAGTACGGCCGTGTAGCAGATGCTGTTAAAATCATCGACCCGAGAGAAGAGTAGGAAAGGAGACGGACGAAAATGGCATTATTTGAAGGATATGAAAGAAGAATTGACCAGATCAACGCTGTATTAAACAGCTATGGTATCAGCTCCATCGAAGAGGCAGAGAAGATTACCAAAGATGCTGGTTTGAATGTATATGATCAGGTGAAGAAGATTCAGCCGATCTGTTTTGAGAACGCTTGCTGGGCTTACACAGTAGGTGCTGCAATCGCAATCAAGAAAGGATGCACAAAGGCTGCTGATGCTGCTGCAGCAATCGGTGAGGGTCTTCAGGCATTCTGTATCCCGGGTTCTGTTGCTGACCACAGAAAAGTAGGTCTTGGACATGGTAACCTTGGTAAGATGTTATTAGAGGAAGAGACCGAGTGCTTCTGCTTCCTGGCAGGTCACGAGTCTTTCGCAGCTGCTGAGGGTGCAATCGGTATCGCTGAGAAGGCAAACAAAGTACGTCAGAAACCTCTGCGCGTTATCTTAAACGGTCTTGGAAAAGACGCTGCACAGATCATCTCCCGTATCAATGGATTTACATTCGTTGAGACACAGTATGACTACAAGGCAGCAAAATTAAACGTTGTATACGAGAAGGCATACTCCAATGGACTTCGCGCTACTGTAAAGTGCTACGGTGCAGATGATGTTCAGGAAGGTGTTGCAATCATGCATCACGAGAACGTAGGTGTTTCCATCACCGGTAACTCTACGAACCCGACACGTTTCCAGCATCCGGTTGCAGGTACATACAAGAAAGAATGTATCGAGCAGGGTAAGAAATACTTCTCCGTTGCATCCGGCGGTGGTACAGGCCGTACCCTTCACCCGGACAACATGGCAGCAGGTCCTGCTTCCTACGGTATGACAGATACCATGGGACGTATGCACTCTGACGCACAGTTCGCAGGTTCCTCTTCCGTACCGGCTCACGTTGAGATGATGGGTCTGATCGGAATGGGTAACAACCCGATGGTTGGTGCTACTGTTGCTGTTGCAGTTTCTGTTGAGGAAGCTCACAAAGCAGGTAAGTTCTAGAAATTAAGGCGTTTTAAGTAATTATAAAAACTCCCGCAGGTTGATTCGTGGCGGTTCAAATCTTATGATTTGACCGCAACTTGACCGCGGGAGTTTTTGTATGCGGTCAACTCGATTATAACCTATTTATAGCATCTGCGAGGTTCTTTCGCATAGAATCTGTTACATGCGCAGTGTAATGTTCGGTCATATCAATATTTGTATGCCCAAGACGTTCCTGGATCGCAGCAAGAGGTATTCCGGCTTCCAGAAGCATCGTTGCGTGCGCATGTCTCATAGAATGAAAATCCCAATTTTCGGATATGGCAACACCACTTCCGTTTGCTTTCCCATGAATAACCCGGCCTACATGCTGCATAGTACGCGGTGTGATATAAGTGCCGTTCTCACGTACCATGATAAGATGGATAATAGAGCTATCTTCGGCACTGGAATTCAGCTGATTATTTTTGTCCAGATAGTTCCACTGGTAAAATTCTGCGTAAAATTCTTGTGCCTTGGATTGGCGTTCGGCCTCTCTGCTTAGAGCATCAACTACACTGGAATCTATGTCGATCACGCGATATGAATCGTATTTAGGCGGTGTAAGCGTCCAAAGATTAGTTTCACCGATCATTTGTACCTGTTTATTTATATCGATTGTATGCCCCTTTAAATCAATGTCAGACCAGGTTAGGGCAAATACTTCTCCCAACCGTAAGCCGCAACGATAAGCAAGCAGCAGAGGGAGATGGGACGGATGACCGTCCGGGAATCGTTCAAATATTAAACGAATCTGTTCTGGAGTTACCACATCTCGATCCTTTTTTCTGGTTGGGACCTTTGAATGTGCACGGGGAGCAGGGAGCTTCACACAATCCATAGGATTGAATTGAAGCAGCCGCATAGTAGTAACGGCATAGTTGAGAGACTTTGAAATAATTCCCTTAATAACAGTGAGTGTATTTCGAGAGAATCCCTCGTTGAACCTGTCGTTGATAAAAGACTGTAATGCAACAGGAGTAAGAGCTGTAAGCCGGTACATCCCAAGATATGGCTTTATATAAAGCCGTATCTTTTTCTGATAGCCCTCTACGGTAGTTGATTTTAAATTGATAATACAATACTCTTTAATCCAGTAATCAAGAAAGTCCGAATAGCTTGTATTTGAGTCTTTAAAAACTTGGCCGGAACTCTGGTATTCGTTATAGGCTTTTGTACCCGCAGCTACGGCATCAGCCTTCGTTTTGAAACCGCATTTGCTGATTTCTTTACGTTTCCCGTTTATTGGGGCGCCTTCAAATCTATATTGCCAGTTTGGCTTTGCCTTTGTTCCTCTATTGCGGTAATAGATATCTGCCATGGCAAGAGAATCTCCTTTTTATAGGTGATGTGCATTTGAGTTACCAAATATACAACTGCTTGTAGTTTGTACTATTTTGGAAAGTGATACGCTTTTTTATTTTAACATATATGAGAGAAAAAACCATATCATTTAGCGTAATTCCAGCCGAAAGTGTCGCATCCTTGAAACAAAATATGTGGTACAAATAAGAAGGGAAAAATGTGGAAAAATTTACCGGTTAAAACCTTTATAGATACCATGTATACTGTCCCCATGAAGAACAAAGTGCAGAAATACAGGTGGGATAAAGGGTGGACGGAAAGTCAATTATCAAGAAGATCAGGCGTATCCAAAAGCACAATTAACAATCTTGAAAATGGGAAAACGACTAATCCATCAACGGAAGTAGCTTTTCGATTGGCGGATGCTCTGGGGGTTGATGTGAGAGAGTTATTTTCTTATTAGGGAGAAGTGTACGAAGGAGGAAATGTTATGAGAATCGAGGAGTTAAGACAAATGATTAAAAGCGAAGTTGATTGTATGGGGGAGGGCGACTATCGATTTATGTGCCAGCTCATAACGCTGATAAGAAAGCATAACGAGAGAGGGGCGGCGGAATAAAAATTACTGGTGTATTGAACGTAAAAACCGGAAAGAGATCATTCTTTCCGGTTTTCCCTTTCTTTAATCAGCTGTTGGCAGAAATTTTTAATGACATCCTGATTCGCAGATGGCAGAGTTTGATATACTTTTAAAACATCGAGGATAAAATCATAAGATTTATTGTTGATGGATTCTAATAAATCAGAGATGATGGCAGCGGTCTCATCTTTATGAACAACAAACATCTCACCCGTACCGGTACGGAGCCATACCTCATTAACATTATACTCGCGGCAGATTGATTTGCACATTTGCTCGGTAACGTTACGGTTACCGTTTTCAATGTTGCTTATAGCGGTTTTTCCGACACCGAGTTGTTCGCCGAATTTTTCCATAGTAAGTCCGAGATATTTTCTTAAATTTCTGATTCGTTCGTTCATAATTTTTCCTTCTTTTGGGTTTTATTATAGTAATGATAATGTAAAGGTCAGAAGTATTCAAAATAAAGATGATTGAAATGTGTTTTAAAGAAACAAGTGTGAAAGTAGGTAAATACATAATGTAAAAACCGGAAAGAGGTTAATCTTTCCGATTTTTTTGGTCTTCAATAAGCCGTTGGCAGAAATTTTTAATGACATCCTGATCTGTAGGTTGCAAGGTCTGATATATTTTCACGATACTCAAGATCAAATCATAGAACTTATTATCACTGGACTCCAGCACATCCGAAACGATGGCAGCGGTTTCATCCTCTGGCACTTCAAACATCTCACCAGAACCATTACGAAGCCAACCCTCGTTCACATTATATATAGCACAAATTGTTTTAATGTGACGATCAGTAAGGTTACGCTTGCCGACTTCAATCATAGCCCATGTCGACTGACCAAAGCCAAGAGATGCGGCAAAGTCTTTTTGATTCATATCAAGAGCTTTTCTCAATAATTTTAAACGCTCCTCCGTTTTTATCACCTCCAAATAGCATAATATCGCAAATGAGATAAAAAAGCAATTTAATTTAAGAAAAAGACTTGCAAATAATTCCAAAAGTGATAATATAAAATCACAAATGAAATAAAAAGAGAAAGGGGATGAATATATATGGCGAAGAATGTAAATGAGAGAAAGAAACAGATCGGCGAAATCGTTACAATGCTTGCACTTTTAGATGGCTACAGTTTGATGCTGGTAAAAACTAGCGTGGATACATTAGCAGCTCGTGAACAGATGGAGAAGATGGCCGATGCAATGCCGGAGAAAGTCATTCGATAAGGGCAGAACTATGAATGAGATGTGCGATGGAAGTAAATGGAGCATTTGATGCCAAACGAGATATGTTGGCACTGATCATTTTAAATAAAGATAACTGTTAGGGTAACACAGCCGGCGGATAAAAAGGAGCGTGAGAACATATGACAGAAATGGTTTATACCGTAGATGAAGCAGCTGAAATATTAAGATGTGCACCGAACTATGTTAGAAAACTGATAAAATCGGGGCAGCTTAAATGTATGAAGCTTGGACATATAAAAATAAGAAAAGCTACGTTGGAGGAGTTCCTGGAGAAGTATGACGGATATGATATGACTTATCCGGAGAAGCCGGTCCTGTTGGAGCAGAGTAAGATAGAAGAGTGAAGCGGAAGCTGCAGATCATGCAGTATGAGATTACGGAATTTCCTTCATAGGAGGTTATTATATCACATGTTACCCGTAAAAATGCATTACCCGGAAGGCTCGTTCAGTGAATGAACCTTCTGGGAGAAAGGAAATGAACCTTCAAACTAGGGTAACGCTATAATAGCAGGTTCTTTGAGAGAATGGGTAATTTTTATGAGTGTCCTAGACAGATAAGTTTGTTTAGCGGGATGTTAAAAGAAATTTGTGACACGAAACCAGATATAGGCACAAAGTTGATATTTCACTATAAAAGTAGAGATTACGCTTGTGTGGTAGACGCGCATTGCGGTTTCGATTTCTTTCACATCGTATTTATGGGGAGACAACCAGCGGATGATTATGACGTGGAAGATAGCAATGGATGGCATGTTTCACTAAGAGGGTATAAGAAAGATTGGGACTATGTGGAGGTATAGCCATGATTAAAAGAGAATTGATAGTTGACAACTTTGCTGGTGGGGGCGGGACATCCACTGGAATTGAATTGGCGACCGGTTATAGCCCTGATATTGCGATTAACCATGATCCGGAAGCTATTAAAATGCACAAAGCTAATCACCCGAACACCAAACACTATTGCGAAAATGTGTGGGCGGTAGATCCGGTAAAAGCGTGCGGCGGTCATCCGATAGCGCTTGCTTGGTTTTCGCCTGACTGCAAGCACTTTTCAAAGGCGAAAGGTGGAAAGCCAAAGGATAAGAACATTCGTGGTCTTGCATGGGTAGCCTGCCGCTGGGCGGGATTGGTACGACCGAGAGTAATCATGCTTGAAAATGTGGAAGAATTTAAGACATGGGGACCACTTGGGCGGCGGCATCATCCAATCAAGGCAAAGCAGGGAAAGACGTTTGAAAAGTTTGTGCAGCAACTTACAGATCTTGGGTATGAGGTGCAATGCCGGGAGCTGATTGCCGCTGATTACGGCGCACCGACCATGCGGAAAAGATTTTTTATGATCGCACGTTGCGATGGCAAGCCGATTGTTTTTCCAGAGCCGACACACGGACCGGCAGACAGCGAAGCGGTTAAGGAAGGACTTGTCAAACCTTATGTTGGAGCATACACGCAACTTGACTTTTCACTTCCATGTCCGTCCATCTTTGACACATCGGAAGAGATCAAGAAAAAGTACGGAATCAGGGCGGTACGTCCGTTGCGCCGAAGACAATGGAAAGGATCGCAAGAGGATTAAAAAAGTTCGTCATTGACAATCCGGAGCCGTTTATTATCCAATGTAATCATGGTGGAGAGCGCAGACCGAACGATATTCGGAAGCCAATGCCGACCATCACTGGAAAGCATGGGTATGGAATTGTGGAGCCGACGTTTGCACCTTATATGGGGACAAATACAACGAATCATCCGGGTGGAAACTGCAAAGATCCGATACATACGATCACCACAGGTAATCAACAATGCCTTATTAGCCCGACGCTTATCCAATACCATTCTGAAACGGCGCAGGGAGAAGTTCGGGGACAGACGATTGAAGACCCTATAATGACGGTGGACGGATCGAACAGATATGGGCTGGTCACATCATTCCTGCATAAATTTTATGATGGCGGATACAAAGGAGCAGGAGAAACATTAGAAAACCCATTGCCGACAGTTACCTCATGGGACCATAACAGTGTTGTTACTGCTAATCTGATCCAGATGAACAATCATTGTGACGGAAAAGATATCAGACAGCCATTACCAACGATTACAGCCGGTGACGGACACTTTGGAGAGGTCAGGGCATTTCTGATTAAATATTATGGACAAGGAACAGGTCAGGACATTAAGGAACCGCTTGATACAGTAACATCAAGAGATCGCTTCGGATTGGTGACCATCAATGGGACGGATTATCAGATAGTGGACATCGGACTGCGGATGTTGGAGCCACGGGAACTGTATGGATGCCAGGGTTTTCCGGATGATTACATAATTGATCATGATTACACTGGCAAGATATATCCGCGGAGTGAACAGGTGCGCCGTTGCGGCAATGCTGTGTGTCCACCGATACCGACAGCCTTAGTTAGGGCAAATCTTCCGGAGCTGTGTGTGGCGAAACGTACGCCTAACATGCAGATAGAAGCAGAACAGACCGGTCAGCTCCGGTTTGCGTAATTGGTATTTAACAAAAGGGAAAATAAACATGGAAAAAGGAGAAGCAGGAGCAGATAAAGGATGAAAGGTAACAAAGGAGAACGGAGAAAGATCTGTGTGGAATCGATTGTTTACGATGATAGCAAGATGGAAGCGTGTCTTGCCATGGTTGGACGCCGAATTCACGCTGAACGCATAAGGCAACGGGTATCCATCTCAAGGTTGGCGGAATTGTCTAATCTATCGATTAGTTGCATATCCAAGGCGGAGACCGACCAGTGCCGGATCAGTCTTAAGGCGCTAATAAAAATTGCTGCAGCATTAAATGTGCCCGTTTGGCAATTCCTGGACATTGATGAATCGTATCTTCTGGGAGGGACGGAAGAGAGTCAGAACTTGAAAGACTGTACGAATGGAGAAAGGTTTGAACAAATAATGAAACCTGCAGGAGAGAAGACGACAGCGCTGATCCTTGACATGGTGGATGAACTGATGCGAGCAATGAATAGAGATGAGGGAGAGGAGGAATAAAAAGTGGCACGATTTACAGGGGAACAGATTGCGCAGGCAAAAGAAGCGTCGCTTACAGCATTGGCTGCACAATATGGATATCATCCGGTACGCGTAGGCAATCATCTTTTTACACTGAAAGAACATGATTCAATCCGGATCTATAATGACCGCACATGGTATCGCTGGTCGAAAGCGGGAAGCAGAGGCGAGGCAGGTGGATCACAGATTGATTTTCTTATGCAGTTTTGCAATGTGGATTCTATAGCGGATGCGGTTAGCATCCTTCTGGAATTTCAGGGAATTTCTGCGGATAATCCAAAGTGGAAGGAACACCTGGAAGCAGGACAGGTTAAGCATCAGGCCGAAGCATTTAAGGAGAAAGAACGTGTGCCCTTTGTTCTGCCCGAGCCGATGGCGGACAAAAATTATAGGCGCGCGTATGCATATCTGATGAAAACCAGGGGATTGTCGCAGAAGGTTGTCGATTACTTTGTAAAAGATCTCGGAATACTGTATGAGGATAAAGAGCACCACAATCTGGTTTTTCTGGGGAAAGATAAAGACGGCGTGGTACGATACGCCACGAAACGCGGTACGACGGACATATATGGAAAAAAGTACCGTGGAGATGTGGCGGGGAATGATAAGAATTTTGGAATCAACATTGTAAATACGGACAGCGAGGAACTGAAAGTGTTTGAGGCGAGTATTGATCTGATGTCGTATCTGGATTTGACAGGCGATTATAAGAGTAACAAGCTGGTGCTCGGCATGGTGGCGGATAATCCGTTGGTGCAGTTCTTAAAAGACCATCCGCATATTAAGAAAATTGGTTTCTGCTTGGATAATGACGAAGCAGGAAGCCGGGCGATGTTTGGAAAAAGGGCGAAGGATCCGGATAAAGAGGATAAGACGGGGCTCTTAGAAAAGTATAAGCAGTTGGGATATCAGACATATGCGGATATTGTCCCGCAGGAGAGCGGCTGTAAGGATTGGAACGAGTATCTGGTTTTTCAGAAAGCAGGAAAAAGTATGAAGTCCCAGGAAGAAACAGCAGTCCGCGAGGAATGGAGACAATATATAGAGCAACACCAGCACATGCTTGAGGAGCGACGGGAAAGGGGAACACACAACTCTTTAGTCGTGAATGCGTTTGGAGGCCCGGGAGCTGGAAAATCTACGGCGTGTTTTCATATCGTGGAAGAATTGAAAAAAATGGGATACGTGACGGAGTATGTTGCAGAGTATGCAAAAGATCTGGTGTGGGATGAAAATTTTCAACTATTGGATGGAACGGAAGTCCATCAGCTGGAAATATTAAAAGAACAGCTCCACCGGATTGATCGTTTATATGGCAAGGTAGATTTTATTGTCACAGATGCTTCTATCCTTTTAAATGCCATCTATAATAGCGAACTGACGCCAGAATATGAAAAGATGCTGGAGATGTTGAACGGACAGTATGAGAATTTTAATTTTCTGGTACAGAGAGAAGGTAAATTTGAAGAGGAAGGCAGAATCCATTCATATGAAGAAAGCATCCGAAAAGATAATGAAGTGGAGCAGATGCTGCAGCGGTATGGTTTGTTTTATGGCGTGTATAATCACGGAACACTAGATGTGATTGTAAAGAATGTACAGAAAACACATGAAAAGCAGAATGGACTTCGTTCAGAGCATGAAGCTTCATGCCGGAATACAAGAAAATGCAGATAAAAGAAAAGGAGAATGAAGATATGAGCAGAGTTATTGCAGTTGCAAATCAAAAAGGCGGTATTGGAAAAACTACCACGGCGGTAAATATTGCATATGATTTGGCGGAGATGGGAAGACGGGTATTGCTGATTGACACGGACGGCCAATGCAATTCTACCGATACCTGCAGGGCACGGGTGGAGGGTGTAGCAACACTATATGATCTGCTTTTCGAGCATGAGAAGGCAGAAGAGTGCATACAGCATATGGAAAAATTGGATGTAATCGCATCGGACAAGCTGTTAAAAAATCCAGAGACAAAGTTTCCGGATGATGCGACACGGCTTTTTACAATGAGAGATGCCTGCGAGGAGATCCGGGAACAGTATGACTTTATTGTCATAGACACACCGCCAAGCTTGGGATGTATGTTGTCAAATGCACTTACCTTTGCGGATGAGGTTGTGATACCGGTTACTTGTGATCGATATGGGATGGAAGGAATCAATGATCTGTATGTCACGATCAATGCAACAAAAAAATATACAAACAGGAATCTACGGGTTACTGGTGTACTGCTGAACAAATATAAAGAGAGAACAACACTCTGCAGGGAAATCAGCAACGGGCTGCCGGAAGTGTTGAAGATGTTTGATACCACCGTATTTGATACGAAAGTCCGGGAATGTGAAGACTGCAAAAAAGCACAGTCTGCAAGAATGAGCGTGCAGGCATATAATTCATCTTGCAGTACGGCAAAGGATTATTGGAGAGTTTGTGAAGAGATTATCGGGAGGTAGCAGGAATGGCAAAAAATGTGACAAGTGCGGACATATTTGGAGGGATGTTTCAGAATATACCGGCATACGAAAACACCAGAAAGAGTGAAGAGAAAGAGCAAAAAGATACATCTCCGGTTATTATGATGAAGAGAAGCTGTCTGCATGATTTTTCTTCTTTTTATGGGCATCCATACCGTGTTGTGGAAGATGATAAGATGCTGGAACTGGCAGAAAGCATACGGGATGTGGGAATCCTTGAACCGCTGCAGGTGCGTCCGGATAAAGAGAATCCGGGAAAGTATGAGATTATAGCAGGACATAGGCGTAATTATGCTGCAGGGCTTGCCGGTTTGGATGAAGTACCGGTTTATATAAAAGATATCGATGATAATGCTGCAGCTGTCATTATGGTCGATTCTAATAATAGGAGGGAAATGCTGCTTCCGAGTGAAAAGGCATGGGCTTATCGTACAAAAGCGGAAGCACTTCGGCGCCAGGGAAAACGGACAGATCTGTTGCCTGGAGAGGAGCAGGATTCTCATGGAATGCATTCGGTTGGAGAGAAGAACGGAGATGGTGTCCGTACTGTGCAGCGGTATATCCGGCTTACATATTTGATCCCAGAACTGCTTGGACTCGTGGATAAGGAAAATTTGCCGATTGTAAGCGGATATCTTTTGTCCTTTTTTGAAAAAGAAGAACAGGGTTATGTTCTTGCATACTACGAAAAGCACCAGCTTTTGCCCGATAAATCGCAGCTCACAGCAATGGGAGCACTCAGAGAGCAGGGAATGCTGGATGCGGCTGCTGTCGATCGGATCATGTCAAAACGTGAGAAAACAGAGAAACCATTAAAAAAGAAAACTGGTGTGACATTGAAAGGCTCATGCCTGCGGCAGTATTTCCCGCGCGAGGCTACAGCAGATTACATGGAGAAAATTATTTTGGAACTACTGGAAGAGTGGGCAAAAAAAGAACAGAGCATGAGCCAGGAAGAACAGCAGCTGCGTGGACAGATGGATATAGAAGATGATCCGGGTATAGTGCCCAATTAAAGATAGAAAGCTGGTGGCGTAGGGTACAAAAAGTGTCGGTTCGAGTCCGGCCGCCATCATTTATTTACAAATAAGCGAAGGGAGAAATACTAGTAGTGCAGAAGATAAAAAACAGCATAGTAGATCGTATGATCGAACAAAAATGCACCTCAAATGAAATAGATTTTCTGTGCTACATCTCAATGTACCAAGATATCACGGGACGTGTGACGGGCGTGCATTATAAAGATGTATGTGATGCTACCGGTATGAGTATACAGGGGTATTACGACACAAAAGCATCGTTGGAGGATAAAGGATTTATCATATGTGATAAGCGTGATTATAGTGATTGTGATATAAGCATTGTCGGCAATTCCTATACTGGAGAAAAATATAATCGAGAAGGATATATTAACACGAATCACAATATATTTTTTTGCAAGGAATTTCGCAATCTGAAGGCCGGCGCGAAGCTTCTGGCGATGAAACTTATGATCATTACTTTTTCCGGAAAAGGGTATTTTGAGATTGGTGTAAAAACGTTTTTTGATAAACAAACCGGTTATCAGAAGCGATTTGGGGTCAGCAGAAGGGTTATGCGAAGCTACTTGATGTCGTTAAAGCCCCTTTTTTCATTAGGGATAAAAGACGGGAAATATTACATAGAACCGAAACGAATCATTTACCGGAAAGCAGGAGCAAAGGAAGAAGCAGAACGCTATCGGGAAAAAGGTGTGGAGGTCGTGTTGCGGAGGAGCAGGATCAAAGATCCGGGACAAGGAAGAGCCGACCTTTATAAGCTATTTAAGCAGTATGATGCCAAAGCGGAGGCGGGAAAAAAGTGTCTCATATCTTTGCTGGATCGTGCAGTAAAAAAGAGCCTTACTATATTAAACAAGGGAAAAACGTGGATTAAATATAAGATTATCAATATAAAACTGATTCATAAACTTTTGCGAGATGAATGGGAAGAGGAAGCAAATAAAGAAGAAAAAACAGTGACAGAGACAAATTACAATTACGAGTTGCCTCCGACACATTCCAGGGCTCCGGGCAATCTGGATCAGCACCGATATAAAAATAAATTTAACAATTTTGAACAACGACATTATGATTTCGAGGAACTGGAGAAAATGCTGCTTCTTCATGATGTACCGATATCGTAAGAACGTGGCAATTATAGAGGCTGTCTGCATAGCAGATAGTCTATTTGGCGTTTCCAGTTTGTAGGAAAATAGAATAAAATGTAAAAAAAGAAGCATCTGCAGAACAACAGGATAGACCTGACTGGCAGCTGCTTCTTTTTTTGCGAGAAAAGTATTCAAGTTTCATGACACGTTGCGAGAAAAGTATTCAAATTTTGTGGCACCAGGGAAAGAATATTCAAGTTTTGTGTAACACTCGGAAATTGTATTCAAATTTCAAGGTAATATCAGAAGGTAAGATATTCAAATTCCCTGCTTGGGCATATTTGGCCGGATGCAGAAAATGTGGGCATTCGAAAGGAAATTGCAAGGGAGTATATTTCTTCTATAATCTTTACATGTACTTATATCTATTTATTCTGATTTCTGGTGATGGAACAATAGAATGTTATGGTAAAATTTTCAACAAGATGGCTTACCTGAATATGAAAATGTCCTGGTTATTACGATGCACTTATCATACGAATGCTGTTTGCATGATTCGGGATAACAATTAAAAAGAAATAGATCTGATCTCATGGCTGCGGGGCGGAATGGAGAAATCTGCGTTGTAAAAAGGCAAAAATCTGATATAATTAGGGTAGAAAGAGAGAAAGTATATATGAGAGATGAAACGAAAATTGATTTATATGCAGCATCGGCGATTAGTCGTGAATATGATGAAGCGTGCAAGCGTATTTTTAGAAATAAGGAAATCATAGCTCCGATCATGCAGATGGTAGTTCCGGAATATAAAAACTGCACAGTGGCGGAGGTTATGCGCTGCATTGATTCTGATACCATGGAGGAGATACCAGTTGAGGATGTACCGGCAAAGATCGAGGGGCTTCCTACGGAATTATCTTCAGTTACTGAAAAGTTGATCCGGTATGATGTACATTTTAAATCAGTGAATCCGAGGTTGACGAATACACATATTTGCGTGCATCTGCATATTGACCTGGAAGTACAGAATGATTATAAGCCACGAAATCCGGAATATCCAATAATAAAGCGGGCGCTTTATTATGCTGTACGTGAGTTGTCGTCACAGCTGGGGACTCTGACAGAGACAACTGATTATTCGAAATTGGAGAAAGTGTATTCTATATGGATTTGCAATAAGAATGTTCCTCCTGAACTTCGGGATACGGCTACGACTTATACAATCCATAAGAGCGATATGATTGGAACATGTAATGAAGCCGAAGAAGATTTTGATTTGCTGAATGTAATAATGATTCGGCGTGGAGGACACAGTAGGGATAAGATTTTTGATTTCTTGTCAGCGGTGTTTGACGGGGAAATCAAAAGGATGGAACAATATACGAATGTGGCAGAAAACGAAGAATTGAAACAGGAGGTGGCACATATGTCAGGATTGGGAGCAAGTCTGTTAGAGGAAGGAATCGAGCAGGGAATTGAGCAGGGAATTGAGCAGGGAATTGAGCAGGCAACTGTCAATTTTGTTCAGAGAATGCTGGAGGAAGGAGAATCTACCGAGAAGATTATGATGTATTCTGGCTGCACGAGAGAGGATATAGAGAAGATTAAGAGTCGTGCTGCGGAGGAGCAGGAGACAGCGGATATGCCGGAACGTCGTAGACCAGCGAGACGGAGATAGACGCCGGATAGAGGATAAAGTGCATAGATAATAAAGCAGGACTGTGACGCGAAAGCGGAACAGTCCTATTTTTATGCAGTCCTGGATAGCGTTTAACTTCACGCCACGATGTCGCGAAGTTGCGGAAAAATTTCTTCTTTATTTGCAAAAGTGTGCAACCATTGGTGCCAATCAATGGCAAGATACGCATTTGTAATACAAATGCACTTGTTAGGGGACACCCCTAATACCCCGGTGAAGCTTACGCCACAACTTCACGACACGATGTCGCGAAGTTGAATAAGAAGAATGACTTCACGACACGATGTCGCGAAGTTGAAGAGAAGAATAACTTCACGACACGATGTCGTGAAGTTGAAAACAGCGTTACGGTAAAAATTGTAGCGCTGTTTTTTATTGTTAAAAGGCAAAGCAGGTTTTTCCTAAAAGAAAAAAATGTGAAAAAAACTTTTCTTTCATTCCGTCGAAAAAGCCGTCGAAAAAAGCCATAATAAAGGGCGAAATGGAGGTGAAAATAGGTGGATGGATATATTGTGCTGTCACAGAATCAGCGCGACTGGATGCGTAAGGTTATGAAAAATATGGTAAGCCTGACGGCCTATTACAGCTTTGCAAAGCAACCGTTAAAAGAGAGCGATTATGAAAATATTGTAATGGCATTTTCAAACTATACAAAAAAATCCCAGAATAATGAACTGATCATCAAAAGTGCCGTAGCATTGTTGGAATATCTGGACGGCATAGTGAAAAATGGAAGCCGACTGGATAAAGAGCAGATGGGAATGCTGGAGATGGAAGTGGATGAATTATTTGATGTGGTGGATGCATACCAGAATCAGCTTAAAGATCCTGCGAAGGAAAAAGAGGCGCTTATGCAGATAAAGCTATGTGGACAGTCATTAAAAGAATATTCGCTGTCGGGAGAATTGCAGAATATCTTAAAGGAATATCTGGATTTTTGCAGGGAAGCAGATCACCAGCAGAAAACACAAGATAATAGGCAGCCGATGAGAAGTGTGTTTGCAAGGGGCAGATAGAATAGAACTCTGTCGGAGGAATAAAAAACAGTGGATAAGAGTATTCATATCAACATTCGCATTACACTGCAACAGTGGAACCATACGAAAGAAAAATGCAAAAAATATGGTATCAATTATTCCGAATACATCAGGCGGCTGATTGATTCGGACATGGGGAAGCAGGTTGCGTTACAGTCGCAGGATGAGTTCCTGGCAAAAAAGCAGCTTGCATATGAAATCAACCGGATAGGAAATAACATTAACCAGATTGTGAAAAATGTAAACATGCATTATTACACAGATTACGAAAAGAAAAAGTTGTTTGCGATGATGCAAAAAATCATTGAATTATTTGCAGACGGGGAAAGGAAGGAAAACAATGATGAATAATCAGATGGAAGAACTGATGGGACAGTTAGAAGTAGCTGAAAGCCTTGAGCAGATGGTATCGATCGAAGATGAAATTGCAGCAATGATCGGGAAAGGATTCCTGGATGGGGAATTCGACTATACGTTTTTAATGCGCACAAAAGAACAGGTGGAGCAAAGAGAGAAGACGTGCAGAGAATTATTTGAAAGAAAAGACATGGTGCAGGAAAAAAGACCGGCACGCTCCAGATAGAATATGGCGATCGTACATGTTGTGGAACCGCCGATACATCCGGGAGAAAAAGGAAATATCTATGCACATTTAAAACATGCAATTAAGTATATTTTGAAGCCGGAAAAAACATTGGGGGGTCTTTATACGGGAAGCTGGAACTGTGGATGCGGGACAGCGTTAAAAGAAATGGCAGAGACAAAGCGGCAATATGGAAAAGAACCGGATCCATCTTCTGCGGATTATGAACATGACAGGATTGCTTACCATGTGGTGATCTCATGGAGTCCGGGAGAAGCTGTTTTGCCAGAGAAAGCGATGGAGATTACCCGACGTTTTTGTGAAGAATATTTGCCGGGGTATGAAGCGGTGTATAGCGCACATCTTGATACAGAACATATGCATACACACATTATTTTCAATAGTGTCAATTATAAGACAGGACGAAAATATCATTTTCCGGCGGATGAATGGGAGAAAAATATACAGCCACTTATAGATAGGTTATGTAAGGCATACGGCCTACGTACTTTAGAGGAAGATACAGGAAAATCCATTGTTGAGTATACAAGAGAACGAAAAGAGGAAAAGAAAAATAATAGTGCTAGAAAGAATCGAAAACACAATGGAAATTATTGCTATCGAAAGCAGCAGGAGGATGAGTATAGCATTTCGGATTATGTGCGGGATGATATCGACAGGTTAATTGAAAGCTGTGGATCGTTCGAGGAATTCGTACAGAAATTGCAAGAGCAGGGCTATGAGATCAGATACGGGGAAAGCGAAAAATATGGAACATATATGAAGCTTAGAAATGTGGGAATGAAACGATTTCGGAGAACATATACACTGGGAGCTGATTATACGGTCGATATGATCAAGCGGCGCATAGAAGCTTACCATGAGCCGTTAGAGAAAAATGCTGTAGAACAGGAATTTGCATATCTGTTTGTTAGAAGAATCTATCACGTACGCATACGTCATAAAACGGATAATGTATATCTTAGAAAGCAATATGCGAGATTGTACCGCCTGGGAATTTTTCCGAAACACGGAAAACGCCCGGTCTACTGGGAGATAAAAGAAAGAATCAAGAATATCCATCGACTGGAATATCAGATAGGCATGATTATGGAACATGACTACAGGACGAAAGAAGATTTGAATATGGATATCGCCGCCCAAGAGCATAGGGTGGCTGAACTGAAAGCTGATCTCAGGGAACAGGCGAAGGATCGAAAACCATATGAAAATATGATCGCAGATTACGAAAAACTTGCTGAATTAGAAGGAGCATATCTTTTAGTACAAGATGGAATGCCGGAATTTCAGAAGGAGGCATTGACATATGAACGGTTAAAGAAAAAAGTAGCTGCATTTCCATTCAAAAAAGAGGAATTGGAAAAGTATCTGGAAAGTTGTGCTGAAAAGAAGAAGGATAGTTTGAAAAAACTTTCAGAGGAGAAAAAGAAGCTGGAGGCTTTAAAAGAACTTTCGGAGGAATATGAGGAGATCACAGAAACTTACGCTCCTGCAGAGAAACAGGAATTATCAGATATGGAACAACATGGAGCAATAGATGAAGAGAACAGAAGACAGCGGAGAAATAAACGAAAGGAGTTGTAATACATGGAACAGGAAATATTGACATTACAGGAGTTGAATTCAGAAGAATGGAAGGTGCGGGCAAGAGAATCTGTTGAGCATGCATATGATGAAGCAGGAAATTCGACCGTGGAATCAGATGCGCAGGAAACATTGCTGAATTTTATTTTAAATATTGGAGGAATTCGCAGAGATGTGTATGAGTATCTGCTTACGCCGAGATTCCGTGATCCGTCAGCAGTGGCATCAGTTGGAATACTTTTATGTTATGGGGCGCCATGTGAGTGGATCGAACTTGTTGTTGAAGCGTTAGATCAGAACAGTGTCACGGGGAACTTTTATGTGAATGAGATTACAGAAGCATTCAAAGCAGAAATTCCGGTAGCGGCATTACAACAGTTATTGCGGGAGTCAACCACAGTATTTGATTTTTGCCAGAAGAAAATGGCACTCATGAAAGCAACGCAAATGCATACGCGGAACGGGCAGGAAAAAACGGATATTTTGGAGAAGGCAGATCCACAGGAAGAAGCAATGCTTGGAAAAGTGAGCAAACAGGAGAGCGGAGAAGAGCCATCTGCAGCATCTGATGGAATTGAAGCAGGTATGGCTAGGGCTGTGACGGATGCTGTGCTCGCAGCTATGAAAGGATTTTGGGGACAGAAGAAAAGCACTCTCATTGTTACGGAGTCTAAAGGCGAACTTGATTCGGAGTCCTCTTCTTGGGAACGTAACGATGAGCATAAAGATACAATAACTAGGCGGCAGGTAAAAGTAGGAATTTTAAGAAAACAGAGAGAAGAACCAATAAATATACCTGACCCGGCGCAAGAGCAGGAGAGGGCAGAAACACCAGAGTTCCCGGATGGCCAGGAAATCCTTGATGCCAAAATGCTTGTGACAGAGTTGCAAAAAGAAGAGAAGGCATACAGCGATCGAGTTTCCTTTTTTCAGCTGCTTCTGAGCAGACATATGAGAAAGGAATTTGAAAAGCTGGACGAAGATGCACAGGTAGGAAAAATCTTTGAAATTATGGTGGAGAAAAAATACAGGAAAGATAAGATCCTCTCCATTCGCAAACTGATGAATGGTGGAATGACAAATGAATTTATATTCTCTTTGTTGGAAAAGGATCTGCCAGAAGAAGAACTGACGGAATTGTGTGAGACGCTGGTGGCAGATATGCCGCAGTTAGAACAGTATCCAGAAGAACTTGCAGCAGAAGATAATACGGGGGAAACAGAATGACAGGACAGGGTGGAGAAGCCATGCAGGTAATCTACATGGAGGTTGAAGGAATTAAGCTTACATATCAGTTAACCAAAGATGCAGTAAAACTGGCAAAGCAGCTCGTGCTGTTCCTTCTTGGAACTATTCGGGACACACCGTATAAAAAGCAGATGGGGCAGACAAATATCAAGAATTTTAAAGCTCGTGCCGGCGATCAGGCAACGATTCCGGCAACAGTGGATGAGGAGACATATCGCAGGTTAAAACCGATGCTGAAACAATATGGCATCCTTTATCATGAGTTTAAACCGTTAAGATCCGGAAAGAAGGGAACAGTAGAACTCATTTTTATGGAGAAGGATCTTGCATTGGTTCAGGAACTTCTTTTAAGGTTGAAAAAAGAAAAAATCCGGGAAGATGTGAAGAATGGTATGGAAGAAGAAGCATCGGAGCATTCGTTTGATGAGAATAATCGGACAGAGACTATGGATGAGTTCGCGGAAAATGTCGGCACAACAACATCAGCGGAAGCATTTGATGCAGACATGAAGGAACGTTTCGGAGAGGATTACGAAAAAAACATTATTGATTTTGAAAAATATGCGCAGGAGCATCAGGAGGGAAAGAACCCAAAAGGACAAGCCGCAGGGATGGATCGTGAGAAGGTGGACAACCTTGCGGAGATAATACAGATCAAAGATCATGCTACAAGATTAAAGACCGGAGATTCTGTACAGATACCGTTCGTCTACGATGCGGACAATGGGAAGAGCCAGATCACAGAAGAAACGGAGACACATGTGAAAATTGCAGGAAAGGGGTTAAATGCAGAAGGTAATCCGGGGAAATGGGGGAGCATATGGGTACCCAAAGATGCAATCTATCCGTCGCTTGATAAGGAGCCGGAAGCGGGTGGAAAACGTACCGTATATCTGCCAAAGGATGCAGATATTGTAGTGGAAGATATGACGGGGAAAGAGCAGCCACGGAAAATGAAAGCGGCAGATGTGGATAAGCTTAAAAGTTGGAATGCTGGAGTTTTTGAATCAGGCGGGAAGAAATATCAGACTGTAAAAGATGAGAGGATGCAGAATAATCTTGACATCACAATATCAAAGGAGCTGGTACATGGAGAAACAGAAGAAGCATATAAGACGCGTGTGCCAGGAACATGGGGAGAAAATGTACGTTATCTGTGGATTGATAAGGCAGATTGCATGGATGTATATAGCGGACAATCATTGCTGACGTCATTGAATCCTGAGAAGAATTACAAACTTTATGCGGGAGATGGAACACCGACAGAAATGATGCGAGGGAAAGATTTATACCATAACCATTATGATGCAGTAAATGCTGGAGTACGCAGAAATGCTCAGGCAACAGCAGCTGTTGGAGGAAGGAGGCGTATGTAAAAAATGAAGCCGAAAAAAAGAACGTATTCTCCTGCTTTGATAATTATTGGAGCGGTATTTATGGCGATTGCGTCTTATTACTGTGCGGCGGCAATGCATTCAGGGGAAACTATTTTTCAGTGGGCTGACCGGATGCACAGAGTGATGGACGCACCATTGCAGAATTATCTGAATGCATATACAGCGAAGACTTTTATAGTATTCTCTTTTGTATATTTGCTGTTAGTGCTTATGTATGTTACAAGCAGAAAGAATTACATGCCGGGGCGGGAAATGGGATCAGCAAGGTATGCAGATGTAAAAAAAGTTAATAAGATACTGGCAGATTTAAACGATGATCCATTAGATCCACAAAATATTGTAATCCCGAAACACAGCATATGGCAGAAAATTCGTTGGAAACTTTTATCAGTCAGGAGGGATAAAGCAGCATGAGTGTACAAGCGATGAGAAATGTATATGTTGTAAATACGAGAAATCGTATCCTGTCACAGCATATTCGGATGAGCATGAATACAAGGCATACAGATCTTAATAACAATATCCTTGTCATTGGCGGTTCTGGTTCGGGAAAGACATTTCGCTTTGTAAAACCACAGCTTATGCAGATGTTTGGCTCTTACATAATAACGGACCCTAAGGGTGAACTGTATCGTGATACATCAGCATTTCTAAAACAGAATGGCTATGAGATCAAGGTTTTAAATCTGTTGGATGAGGAACAGATGGTAAAATCCTCGCATTTTAATCCATTTTCATACGTTCGCAGTGAAGTAGATATCCTAAAACTGATCACGAATCTGATAAAAAATACGACGCCAGAAGGTGCCACATCTAATGATCCATTCTGGGAGAGGGCAGAGGGAATGGGGTTACAGGCACTTTTTTACTATGTATGGCTAGAAGGAGTTCCGGAGCATATCTGGGAGTATAAGCGTCCGAACGGTGAAGACGATAGGGAGCGAATTCTTGCTGCCATACATGATCCGGCAATACCGAAGGTACATAATGTGCGTGGTGTAATGGAACTGCTGAAATTTGCAGAGTTTAAGGAAGATCCAAGGACAGGCGAAAAATTGGAGTCTACTTTAGATATTATCATGAATGATCTCGAACTGCGTAGCCCGAATCATAAGGCCGTGCTGAATTATAACAAAGTTATGCGCGGTGCGGCGGATACAGTGCGGTCTGTTATTGTCAGTATGAATGCCAGACTTGCATCAGTGGAAACAGAGGCAATATTGTCGATTTTGGATGATGATGAGATGGATATTGAACTGATCGGTACGAGAAAAACAGCCATCTACTGTGTCATTCCAGATAATGATCCAACTTATAATTTCCTTGTTGGAATGATGTATAACATCATGTTCCAGCGCTTGTATTACGAGGCGGATTTTGTGCATGGAGGCTCGCTGCCTGTCCCGGTAACATTTTTACTGGACGAATTTGACAATGTTGCATTACCGGAAAACTTCCTTTCGCTGCTGTCAACAATGCGGAGCAGGAATATAAGTTCTGTAATAATTATACAGGATTTGAGTCAGATCAAGACACGATACAAGGATGGAGCACATCAGAAATTGCTGGCGAATTGTGATACATGGGTATATTTGGGCGGAAATGGACCCGATACGCAAAAAGAATTGAGCGAGCTGATGGGAAAAGCGACGATCGACAAACGGACAAACGGAGAAACACTTGGAAAGCAGGGAAGTTCGAGCAGAAATTATGACATTGTAGGAAGGGAGCTAATGTTTCCGGATGAGTTGCGGAAGATTGAAGGAAACATATGCATTATGTTTATTCGAGGGTTTGATCCGATTATGGATCAGAAAATTGAATCCACCAAGCATCCCTGCTGGGAGCAGATGTGTGAAGCAGCAAAGGGTGAATTATTTGATGCCAGAGTCGAGCGTTTAAGAAGAAGGAGATTCGGAAAAATGCGGACAAAAACAGGTTTCGTAGATCAGGCAGAACTATTGCATATGCAGCTTCGTGACCAAAAAGAAATGACACATTATAAGAATGAAGCAAAGATTGCGGATTTATTGGGGGAAGAGGCACCGCCAAAGCCGATAAACCATATTTTCCAGCTGACATTGGAAGAGCTGGGCGTATTAGTTGACAAGCTTGACGAGAATCCAGATCAGGTTATGTCCCTGGACGATGAATTGCTGCGTCATACCAGAGATGAAATCGAAGCAGAGCTGCAGGAAGAAGAAATAAAACGGAAAGAAGATGCAAAGCTGCATGTGAACGTTAATGATTTAAAGACGCCGGAGATGGCAATGACCTATGCAAAGTTGAAAAAAGCGGGATTTGGAGAACCACAGATCAAATGCATTTTGCAGCTTGCAGAGAAAAAGACAATGACGACGGAGGAGATTCTTGGAACGTTTGACCGGGAAATGGACAGACACACAGTAGAACTTCTGGTGGAATATATGTCGTAAACTTTTCTTAAAAGAAAAGAAAACACGGAAATTTTTCTTATAAAACGATGAAACAAAAATGAATTATCGGTAAGATAGAAAATCAGAGTGATGCTAAGCATCAGGAAGGAGAAAAAATGAAAAAGAAAATTATGATGACGATTAGTGTAGCGGGAGTAAATGTATTAGGGAACACGACCAATATAATGGCAAGTCCGGTATCTGGTGTGGGTGTGGCGACGTCTACAGGGATACCGGAGATTGACAATGCACTTAATATTATCAAGGCGCTTTTTATCGGTCTAATTTCTACGATCGGCGTAATTATTTTGGCCAAGGGAATATCCGATACGGCGATTGGATATCAGCAGCAGGATTCCCATGGAATGTTTGACGGGATTAAGGGAATTGCGGCAGGAGCAATCATGGCATTTATTGGTATCATTATAGCGTTACTTGGATTCTAGTATGAACGGAGGACAAGATGTTTGACGATTGGATTGAAGAGTGGATGTCAAAGCTTTATGATTTTTTGTCTTTTTCCATTTCTCTCTATAATAAGCAGGCACAGATGGCTGCAGGGATGCTGGGACAGGATCCTGCTTCTTTTAACAGCAGTGGATGGACGCTTGTAACGAATGTAAATGCTGTTTTCCTGACTATCGGTGCCGTCTTAGTGATTATTTTTTTTCTAATGGGATTCTGCGCGGACAGTGTTGACATCAAACAGGATTTGCGGGTGGAGAATATCCTCCGGATGTTTTTAAAACTGAATATTGCGGAATTTTTCGTCATCAATTCATTGCGGCTGGTACAACAGATGTTTGCCCTTGGAACAGGAATTATCGGAAAGTTTGCAGGTGTAAATCTTACGGTAAACTGCGCAATACCATCGGAGGTGTCAGCTATTACCAGTAACCCGGTAGATAATGGGATGAGCGGGTTTGGAGGGTTGATGACAGTGGCATTGCTGTTCATAACAGCATTTGTTTTTATGCTGGTTGAGATGGGCTGTGGGGCAATGATTCTCTTTGAGGCATATCAACGCTTTTTTAAGATCATGCTGTTGGTGCCATATGGATCACTTGCTAATAGTACGATTGCGGGGAATCATATGCTGAACCGATCTGCAGAGTCATTTTGGAAATATGCGCTTGCGACAATACTGGAGGCGGTTACGATGTATTTTTCAATGGCGCTTGCTGCGGCAGTGCTTTCAAGCGGAACATTGGGGCTCAAGGATGGATGGTCAGGCGCCTTTTATGTATTAGGCTGGATATTGGAGAGCAGTTTTGTTAGTATGCTCACGCTTGGACTGGTAAAGGGATCTGAGATGGTGACGCAGAAAGCGCTTGGATTATAAAGACGAGGAAGGTAAGAGAAATGTTATCAGTGAATATAAACCAGAATGTAGAGCAATACCGTGAAACAGTGGCATTTGGATTAGATTCAAAACAGACGTGGGCTGCAATAAAGGCGATTGCGGCGGGAGTTGCGCTTATGTGTTTGTTACATTTTGGAATTGGTCTGCCGATTGAGGTGAGTATTTGGCTTGCTCTGCCGGTGTGTGTTCCGATTATGCTGCCAGCACTCCAAAAAAAATACGGGCTTACCGTCACAGAACAGTTTAAGGAAGCGAATAGGCGCAAAAGTGAATTGGTATATGCGTCAAGAATGCCAGTAGAACGAAAGGAAATACACAAAAATGAAGCAAAAACAGGATGGAAGTGTATGGGAAAACAGTCAGAAAAACGAGCAAGGAGAAAAAAGAAAGCGGGTAGCAAGGCGTGATAGATTCCGGCGGATAAAGAATAGAAAAGAACCGTTATATCGGATGCCGACTTTTTTAAAGCACACTATCGGATGTGTAGAAATTTCTGAGAGCGGAATTATTTTGGGAGAAGATGGATTTTCAAAAGTATATGCTTTGAAAACGGATATGAGAATACTTTGCCCCAAACTTAGAAAACAGGAAATTACATATGATGTTTTCTATGAAGCAGAAAAACGGTATTTGCTTATACATTATGCAGGAAGAAATCTGGAAGAAGCGTATCTGTGGTTTGAGACGTTAGAGCAGGATTTGGGGCTTACAGCATGGGATGCAAGAATGCGGCTTGAATATTATTGTAAATTCTTAGAACAATTTCTGACGGAAAAAACTGGAACGGAAGATTGTATGCTGCAGCCGAATCTATGGAAGAAGGCTGCCTTGTATAGTGATATAGAGACGAAAAATGGAGAGATAGAAACAGAAGAAGGGGTGTTCCGGATTGCCGGTGTCCGGTGCTTCAAGGAGGGAGCACCTGCGAGTGGAATCCTAGAGAAACTCCGGAAACTGGCAGTGACAGTATGCGTCTCTGTAGTACCAGTGAGTGATCAGGCGGTTGCAGATTTTGTGCGGTCAGAATATATGGGACTGGACAGTATAATGCCAAGACTGAAACGAAAAAATCCTGTATTATATGGGATTCTTGCACAGGAAAAAGATGCCGTATCGAATGAACAGAATTATGTCTGGGGCGGTATTTATTTCTTGCTTAATGCTGCAGATAAAGATGAGATGCAGGAAAAAACAAGGCAGATGGTGGAGATTGGAAAGCAGGTTGGAGCAATCATAGATATATTACCGCTTGCCCGGCTTAGCACACCGGTGGAATGGAAAAAAACATTTGCCATGTTCGGACTGATGGGGAATGCGCAGAGGCGCTTTCATAATCTTTTGCCATCGGATTCAGTGGCAGAGATTACAGAACACAGTTTTGAGAAAAAGGAAAATGCTTCCTATGATATCGAGGAAATGAGAAAACTATTTTTTGAAAAGGGGGCGACAGAATGAAAAAAAGGCGGATGCCGAAAGCTACACCGGCACTGACAAAACAAAAAATCTTTCTTGAACTAAAAAAACCGGATGAATTCATAGTGAAAAACCCCAAAAATACGAGAGACGTAGCTGGATTTGAGAGAATTGCACCCAATGGAATTATGCAGATCGGGAAAGATACGTGGTCAAAGTCCTATCGCTTACAGGATGTCAATTATACCACGAAAACATATGATGAGCAGTTAGCCTTTTTTTATGACTGGTGTAAAAATATAAATACTTTTGACATTGCTGTAAAAATTACTGTATTCAACGAAAACCGTGATATGCAGGAAATCCGCGAAAAGATTTTTTATCGTCACAAGGAAGATAACTATGACTGGCTGCGTGATGCGTATAACGATATTATGGAGAGTAAAATAACCGAGGGCAGACAAGGGATACGGCAGGAGAAGTTCTTGACCATAACAGTGAAACGTAGAGATTATGAAGCGGCGCGGGCTTATCTTTCTTCGCTGGAGGCAGGGTTCGTCAGCAATTTTGCCGGCTTATCGGGGGCACTGATCCCGCTTAATGCAGACGAGCGACTTCGAGTGCTCTGGAACTTCTGTCATATGGGAGAAGAAGCTGCCTTTGATTTACGATTAGAAGATGAAGTGGCTGCGCTGCACAGCGTGAAGGATAGGCTTGCAAACACAAGAATGGACTTTGATTCAGACATTGATAGGTTTTCTTTGGACGACAGGGTTTGCAGTATGCTTTATTTGGATCCGGAAAGTTACCCAACCTCATTAAAGGATACCTTTTTAAAGGAATTAGCAGAATTGCCAATCAGATCAATTTACACCATTGATTATGAGCCGATTCCGCAGGATGTAGCTGTTAGAACCTTGGAAGATAAGTTAATGGGTGTCGAAAAGAAAATTTCTACGCAGCAGCAGAAACGAAATAAAAGTGGAGCTTTTACGAGTGATATATCTTACAAGGTACGTCGTGAGAAAAAAGAGTTGGAAAGCATGCTCGATGACTTGCGTGACAATGACCAGAAAATGTTTTGGGTTGGGGTTACGGTTGGAGTCATTGCAGAGAATGAAGAACAGTTGAATGAGGAAATGACAGCTATAACGCAGGTGGCAGAAAAAGCGACCTGTAGATTTTATCCTTATTACATGAGGCAGCGTGAAGCACTTGCAACTGCGCTTCCAGTTGGAGGCAGATATGTAGATATGATGCGTGCTCTTTTTACGAGTGCAGCGGCGTCATTCGTGCCATATAATGTAGTCGAAATGCAGATGATGGATCAGCCGTTTTATTACGGAATAAATCAGGTGTCAAAGGAGCCGATATGGGCGAACCGGAAGAAGCTGATGAATGGGAACGGATTTGTACTTTCCGTCCCGGGAGGAGGCAAGAGCTTTACCGGATGCAAGATGGAGGCTGGCAGCGTGTTTTTGACTACAGAAGATGACATTATATTTGTTGACCCGACGCTGGAATACTTTGATGTCGCTGATGCATACGGTGGTGCGGTGGTTAATCTTGCTACTTATGCAGATCGTTATATGAATCCTCTCGAAGTAAATCTTATATCACTGGATCTGGATGATACAAAAGGGCAGGTAAGAGAGAAATGCGGTTTTATGCTCGGTATCTGTGAGCAGGCAATGGAAGGTGCACTTCCGCCAGAATATAAATCTATTATAGATCGGTGCACCAGAAACATGTACAAGAAAATTGCAATGCTTCCTGTTGAAAAGCGTGAACAGCCGATTATGACTGATTTTATTCAGGAACTGCATGTGCAGAAGGAGCCAGAAGCTAAGCGTATTGCTTTGATCATGGAGATTTTCGTGGACGGATCCTTGAATATATTTAATCATCGAACCAATGTCGATGTAGAAAACCGCGTTATCGTGTATGGAATGAGAGATCTGGGGGCGGAACTGTCTGGAATTGCAATGCTGGTTATGCTTGAGGCTATCCGTCAGAGAATAATCAGAAATTTTGAACTTGGTAGGGCAACCTGGCTGTATGTAGATGAATTCCACGTTCTCATAGGTAAGCCATTTTCTCGCAATTATTTTATATCGTTGTGGGCACAGGTGAGGAAACTCGGAGGACTCTGCACAGGAATTACGCAAAATGTAGTAACGGTATTAAAGGATCCTATCACATCGACTCTGATATCGAATAGCGAGTACACAATGCTCTTAAGACAGGCAGCACCGGATGCGGCAGCACTTGGTAAGGCGCTGGAAGGGCTTAGCGAGGCACAGATTAAGTACACGACAAATGCAGCACCGGGAACAGGACTTATCCGGTTCGGAGGCACAATTTTGCCATTTGATAATCAGATCCCGAGTGATAATCCAGTTTATGATGTTTACAACACAAATATGCATGAGAAAGCAGCCAAAAAGAAAGCGGAGACAGCAATCGGATGAGCCGAAAAATTGCAGATAAGACGGATAAGCTACAGGTAAACCTAACGGACATAAACCCAGAAGGTACTGTGAGAACACTACATAAGCAGGAAGAAGATACTTTATCTGCACAGCAGGATGCGCAGAATCTGGAGAGAGGCCAGTGGGCCGACCGGGTACTTCGCAGAAAGTCTGATGGAGAGAAGAGAGATAAAGGTCGGGAGGGGATCTCTAAGGGAACGGACATGCCGATTTCGACGGGCGTATCGATTAAACAGAAAGATGCGCCGGCGAATGATGGAAGCAGTTATCAGCATATGTCCATGCCGTCCATATCGCCAACTTTGCTATGCCAGGGAGAAATTGACAGAGAGGCAATGATAAAATGGTGCGGCATTCGTGAGCAAAGCCGTTTTTCTGGAATAAAAAACAGAGATCAGAAAATGTCTCGGATCGTAGCTGAAGATGTAAGTGAAGAGGCACCAAAGATCTGTTCACAGGAAGAACGTGAAGAGTGGGAAGAAAGATGGTATGAGGGCGAAAAACAAAAAAAGGGACTTTCGGAAGTGGATGAGCTGCACTCATGGTATGAGGAAGGGAATATCTTTTCTGGAAACGGGAGAAGGGCGACAGCGGCAGGAAGAAAACAGAAAAAGGAACATGAGAGGAAAAGTGAAAGCACAGAAGCGGGAAAAGAGGAATATGGGAAGAAGGAGAAGAAAATAGCCGGTTCTAATCATGTAAGACAGAAAATGCTTCGTAATTACATGATAAATGAGATGATTCATGAGCCGGGAAAAACAGATCCAAACAGCCATTTCGAACTAATTGGTGCACTTATAAAAAATGAACTGATGAAACCGTTGTATTATGTTGGAATTGTTCTCCGGAAGGCATTATTGAAACTTTTGGGAACTATTGTAGCTTTAATTATTCCGTTGATTCCGGTAATTCTTGTTGTGATATTGCTTATATATTTCATAACAAGTCCGATAGCTTTTTTCATGGGATTGTTTGATGATGATCATGAGTTAGCAGAGAATCCCCAGAATATAACGAATGTCGTGCAGGAAATGTATGTGGAGTTTTATGGAGGCGTTGATTCTTTCCGGAATAGGGACGCCAACAATGAGGTGGAATACATATATGGGAATGCATCAAACTCTCGTGAGGTAATGGCTGTCTATCTTGCGAAAATCTGCCTGGCCAGTGACTATCGGGATATGTCGATGGATGGAGGATATCCGGCATATCTGCTTGTAGATACACAGCGCGAGAAGGAACAACTTCGGGCAGTATTTGAGCAGTTTAATTATACGGAGACGGAGGGAATTACTGTAAGCGGTACAAATGAGGAAGGTGAAGAATGGGAAGCGGAGGCAGAAAAAATGTCAGTCTATTGTCTTTCCATCAATCAATGGAAGGAAGAAAATTTGTCCGATTTGACAGATAAAGAGAAAAATCTGTTGGAAACTCTGTTAGAACAGGTTGTAGACGAGAATGCGGAAAGTGGATTTATCGGAAACGGTACGTCAATCCCGATATCGGATCTTGTGATTCCGGATGGAGTGGATGAAAATCTTGTGTACATGGCTGGATTTGTCAAAGCCGAAGCCGGAAATCAGTCGTATGAGGGAAAGGTAGCGGTTGCCTATGTCATTTTAAACCGTGCTGGCGGTGCATCCGGAAATATTAAAGGTGTGTTGACAGCTCCATATCAGTTTTCTTGTTATATTCCATACCATACAGTAGAGAGATATCTGCAGGAGTATGCTTCAATGACAGACGCACAGCGTTCGCAGGATTCCTGTTGGCAGGCAGCTGCGGCTGCATATAATGGGACGGCGGATAATCCGATTGGCGGTATGAGATATTACTGCAATCCGGTGTACTGCAGTGCAGGAGAGACAGAACAGTGGCGGCGTATCCGGGCAAGAAATTCTGCAGAAGAGATTATCCAGATTGGTGATCATGTATTTTGCCAGAATTGTTGGTAACAGGAAGAAGATATGAAACAAAGAGATAGAAATTTGAAAAAAGAGTTTGCGGAGGAACTGGCGGCGAAAGGCTGCATATGCCTTCCCGCCGCTTATGCAGCGCATTGTGCAGAGGGTAAGTACAAATTGCAATATGCCTGTGATAAACAAGGAGTGCATAAAATTCTTTTTTTGGATGGAATGCAGCATGTAATGGAAATGCCCTATATAGATGTAGATGATCTGTATGAGGCGTGTGGTGGAAGGTTTGTTACGTCGATCATTTGCAAATATCTAAAGGAATTCATAGAACGGTATGAGAAGGCACTTGAAGTGGAGCAGGCAGAATTGGAACAGATGAAGCAGCTTGCGGAAGAATTGCCTGCAGACAAAATATTTATGATGCTGATTTCTTATAAAGAAGAATGTAGCAATTTGCCGGGAAGAAGATGTGGCAGTTCTTACCTTATTTATAGGGTTTTGATTGATAGGGCAGATCCAAAGGATGAGGGACAGATTAAAAGTATGCTTATTACGCAGGAACTGATGAAGAAATGGAAGATATGCGAAGCGGAATTGTTTGAGATTGCGAAGCGATCTATGCCTGCCCTTTTTCCTTATGAGATTGAAGAAATAGGGAAGAGCATATATGTGGTGAGTACCCAGTATGGCTGCTATGGCACAGGAACGCTGTTTTATACAGAGAGTCCGCTAAAGGACCTTGGAATGTTGCTTGATGAGAATCTGTATGTGTTACCGTTGTCTGTGCATGAGGTAGTGGTTTCAAAATTGGATGAGAGCAAAGATGAAATGTTAAAAAGTATTGCAAAAGAAATATCAGCGTTTGGCTTGGAATGCTGGTATTACAACAAAATTCTGGATCGTCTTGCATTTACGGAAAAAGAACAGATAGCCCAGGAAATGCAATTAAAGGACGGTATACTAGATCCGGTGGAGAGGAGGGAAATAGATGCAGGTATCAGATGAAGAAGTAAAGGTAATGTTACAGGAGGTCAGTCACAAGATCCGGAAGGAACGGCTGAGACGCGGATTATCGATGGCGCGTTTGGCGGAGATTGCAAATCTGTCGGTAAGTCATATAAGCAAAGTGGAGGCGGAACAGTGCGAGATTGGATTACGAGCACTATTAAAAATAGCAACAGCACTTGGGATGGAGGTAACGGAATTGTTACCTGATGAAATGAAAACAATACCGAAAATGCCGACAAACGGTGAAAAGTTTGAAGCAATTATGCAGGGGGCAAATCAGCAGACGATTGAATTTGTACTTAAGATGTCGGAACATATGGCAACAGCATTGAATGAAAACGTTTCCTATAAGAAACAAAAAAGCTAAAAACTTTTCTTATAAAACGATGAAACAGAAAAAAAATATCTGTATGATAGCAATGACTATATAAAAAGGAGGTGAGATCTCATGGAGCAGGTAATGAAGCATTATGGAAACGCAATCCTTGCGATTGTTGTATTGCTGGCACTCGGCGCAATCGTTATTTCCGCGTTGTCATCTGATGGTTATGTTGCTACTGCGTTTAAAGATGCACTGACGGGATTTTTTTCACGCATGAATGCATTAGGCTCATGATTGTGGCAGGCATCTGTATGTCAGCTGCACTGTGCAGCTGACATACAGAAAAATAAGAAGAAAGAATAAGAGGCTGAAAAATGAGTGAAGTATTATATGATCTGACGCCAGAGCAGTTTGGTCCACTCTGGAAATACATAGAAGATCCGGAAGTAACGGACATTGATTTTAATGGACGTACATTATGGATCACTAATCTGCGTACAGGCAGATATCCGGCAAATGAGAATTTGACAGACGATTTTTTAATAGCGTTTGCACATAATATGGGTAATTGTGTAAACAAACCATTTAATAACGCAAATAAGATCTTAGAAGCAGATACAAAGGATTTGAGGATCAGTATTTTACATGATTCTATAGCCACGACAGGAATGAGTATCTGTATTCGCAAGGCTCCCCCGATTGTCCGCAATACAATATCCGGAATGATCCGCAACGGCTATTGCCAGAAGGATATACTGGCATTGCTGATAAATTGTGTGCTAACCGGAATGAATTTTGTTGTTGGTGGAGAACCAGGATCTGGTAAGACAGAATTTGTAAAATTCTTGATGCAGTTTATACCGCTCGAGAAGCGGGTAATTACGATTGAGGATTCGCTCGAGATTCATTACCGGGACATCAATCCGGGGGCGGATGCAGTGGAACTGCGTATTGGTGATGGGGTTGACTATGCGGATGCGATCAAAGCATGTTTACGGCAGAATCCGATGTGGCTGGTATTGTCGGAGGCACGTTCAACTGAAGTAAAATGGCTGCTGGAGCAGTGGAGTACAGGAGTTAATGGACTAACGACAATTCATCTTGATGACCTGCGCAAGCTGCCTGACCGAATCGAAAATATGATGTCCGATGTCGCTGATGCAAGCCGGCTGGAGAACCGGATCTATCGTTATGTGAATGTCGGCATAATGATCCGCAGAGTTAGGGAGCCTGATGGAAGCAGTCATCGCTATATTGATCAGATGTGCTTTTTTGCTAGAGAAGAACAAAAAAACCGGATTTATATGCTCGTTGAGGATGGTGAATTGATTAGCAGAGAAATTCCGGTTGACATACAGAAACGATTAGGAAGGGCAGGCATTAACGATTTTTACCAGTGTGAACTGATGGATCAGTATATTGCGAAAGGAATGTAAGATGAAACAAAAAAAGCGTCTATGGAGACTTGAACTGATGGATCCGAGAAATCTGGCCAAAGAAGTGCATGTCTATGGATATAATTTTGAGTGGCAGACACATATTGTCTTAATTGTATTATCACTGTTGGGAATTGCAGCGATCGGAGTGATTTTTAGATTACAGGCAGTTTATATCGCGTTGACGGTTATTGCTGTGTTGGGCATGCTGCCGGTTATTGTGTTGATGACATACGCCCGTATGTATGAGCAGCAGCGATTTGGAGATGCATGTGCTTACATGGAACAAATGCTGTATGCATATGAGTCGGAAGGAAAGATCCTTTCTGCTTTGAAAGAAACGCGTGAAATTTTTGAATCCGGACAGATGCGGACATTGATCGATCAGGCAATCGTTTACATCGAAACAGGTGTCAGCAGTACGGAGAAGGGATTTTTGGCAGAAGGCTTGGAACTGATCGAACAGAGATATGAGTGTACGAAACTGCATACTATACACGATACGCTGCTTAGCCTAGAACAGCATGGTGGTAATGCAGAAGCATCGCTATATATTTTACTGGAAGATCTGGAGGTCTGGAAACGGAGAGGATATGTACTTCAGGCACAGAAAAAACAGCAGCATACAGACAATATCATATCCATTTTATTTGCCACAGGCTTATGTGCAGTAGCACTGTATGTGCTGGATGGTATGAGAGACCTCTTCTCAACGGTAGCGCAGGGAGAATGTATTATGAAACTGCCAGTGATACAGTTTACATCGTTTGTCTTTCTGATGTGGCAGCTGTATGTATTGGTTAAGAGTTTCCGAAACATGGCGTCGGACTGGCTGGGGCAGCGGGAATTGCAGGATGATAAATATATCCTCGATTGTTATGAGCGCGTAAATGGCTATGATAAGCGGAAAGAGAAAAGGAAGAGTCTTCTTTTGGCATTGCCATGTTTGGCTGTAACTGCACTATTGTCACTATATTCTACCTGGCCGGCAGTTGTGAGCGGAATAATTACCATTATCTGTTTGTGCAAGCATAAGATTGTATACAACATCGCAAGACGAGATGTGAACGATGCGATTTATGCGGCGATGCCACAGTGGATGATACAGATTGCGTTGCTGCTCCAGCATAATAATGTACAGGTATCCCTCGCAAGATCAATGAGGACGGCGCCGCCTGTCTTGCAGCCGGAACTGCAAGCGTTAATGAATCGGCTGGCGCTGCATCCGGAAAGCCTGACTGCATATACAGAGTTTTGTAAGGAGTACGACGTGCCGGAAGCACAAAGCCTGATGAAAATGCTGCATTCGATCGCGGAAGCAGGAACAGGAGATGCCAACCTACAGATCACCAACATGTTGCAGAGGGTCAATGAAATGCAGCAGCTCTCAAATCAACGGCAGGATGAGAATCTACGTTTTAAAATGCAAATGATCTTTATGTATCCGGTACTTGGAGCGACTGCCAAGCTATTGATTGATCTTACACTGGGATTAGTGTACATGATGGGAATGATGGGAAACATGGGAGGTGTCTAATCTAAAATGAAATATGTGATAGAAGCGTTTAGTATCCTGATTACCCTTATGGCTGGCTTGTATGGCAGCGTGTCAGTTATTTCCGTCAGCGACCAGGTGTCGGCGGCAAAGGAATATAAAGCGGATGTGATCGCGGAGATTGAGAACAGTAATTTCAACGAAAATGTGATAGCAGCATGCACATCGCAGGCTGCAGAAGCTGGGTATCAGCTGACAGTATTGGACTGTACATATGATGCGCTGGGAGATATCAAAACCGCAGAAGTTATACTTACGTATGAGTATAATCTGCCATTTTTTGGAGTCTCTGGCACGAGGAGTACCCGCGGTATTGCGCGGTAGAGCGCGATAGAGCAAAGGAGAAAATCATGAAGATAGTAGTAGAAGAACTTGGACTTGGACTTCTTGCGATAGCGGGAGGCCTGGCAGCTTATAAGCTCGTGGCAAGTGTGTATCTGTTCATTACTTCTTTTTAGCTGACAGGAGGAAAGAAAGCCTTGGAAAAAATCGTGGAATATTTTGGCGGTGCCTTTTTGGCTATGACAGCGCTGCTACTGGTGAAGCTGTTTGTATCTTCCATGCAGCCAGGAGGTGGTATTTATGATGTTGTAGTCAATTACATAACAACAATATGCGGATAAAGGAAGGAGAGTGCCATGGAAAAAATAATGGATGAGTACGGCAGATTCGCGCTGGATCTGTTGGCAATGGGACTTTTACTGGCATATCTGTTTGGCACAGTGACAGATGCGGAGGGACATCGTGGCATTTTGAAGATCATGGGAGCGCAGATCGCTGTTTGGGATACTGACTATACCGCGTATCAGGATTACGATGTATATGAAGCGGAAGCACAGAAAGACAAGCCGGTGATCGAATATATTGCGGACAAGCCGATGACGCTGGGTGATAACAGAGTCGCAGACTATATAGCAGCATCCGCCTGGGACGGTGCAGAACTTCCTTTTTTAATTATAAGAGTGGAAGACTGGAGAGGGACAGAAGTGGATCTGAATGGAGTTTATAACGAGGCTGACAATAGCTTAAATTTTTTGAACCCGGGAATTTACAAGGTGCGTGTGGTTGCGAGCGATGCGGGAAACCGAAAGACGGAATGTGATATCAGCATACCGGTGAGCAGGTGATTATATTATGAAAAATATAGTTTTAGTGATAACGAGTGCGATTATTGGAGTATTGACACTTGCTATCGTAATGACAGTAGGCGGACGGGAGGTCCGGAGCATGGATATTAACAGTAATTTGCCGGCGGCTGTAGAGCAGACGGTAGCAAATCTGGCTGAGAGGAAATATACGATAGCTGATAGAAATGAATACCTGGCAGATTTCATGGAAGATCTGGCTGCAGGATTAGATACAGATTCAGACATTAAAGTAGAAATAACAAATGTTGATCTGGAGCGGAAGATGATGGGCGTGAAAGTAACGGAAACTTTTGACCACCCCAACGGACGTCAGGGATCAGTGACATGCGAGCGTACTGTGATCCTGGATCCGGCAGAGAGTGTGAAAGATTCGGAATATAAGGTGCGTTTTTATGTGAGTGGACATTTATATAAGGCCTGTATGGTATTGGCAGGGGAAACAGTCAATGAGCCTGTAAAGCCGGATGGTATATCCGGCTGGCAGGATGAGAACGGGTATCTGGCAGATTTTGGACAACCCGTGACGCAGGATCTTACTTATTATGCTTACTAAAGCTATATGAGGGAAACTATGGATCTGGAGCATCTGTATCTGGATCGGTTATATCCGGTACGAATTCAATGATATCTTCAATTCGGCATTGAAAATATTGACATGCCCGTGCTAAGACATCCATTGAAACGGCTTCATTTTTTGCTATTTTTGCAAGGGTAACGGTACTGATATGGATTGCATTTCTAAATTCTGTTTTTGACATACCATGTTCCGCTAATAGAACTTCGAGTGGTCGATAAGAAAAATACATTGCATCACCTCAATATGGATTTTAAAATTTATTTTCGACAATGTCAATGTTTTGATTATCAAATGTTATGTTTGAAAAAATAAATATTGACATGCAATGTATGATGTAGTACAATATATTTATAAAAACAAATAAATTATTTGAAAATATAAATGAAATGGAGGAAAATATGGAGAGACTATCAGTATGTGAAGAAGAGGTATATCTTGAGATTTGCTGGATGTCTGAACCGCCAGCATTAGAAGATGTAAGAAGTGCAGTTAATCGTTTAGGGCATGAGTGGAAACCACAGACAGTGTCTACTTTTCTGAACAGATTGGTCAAGAAGAGATACCTGAGCATGTGGAAGAAAGGTCGATACTATTATTACAAACCAGAGATATATTTGGAAGACTACCAGGCTGCAGAATGTACACGAATGTTGAACCGGATTTTTAAGGGAGACAGCCAGCGTATGCAGAGTTGTCTTATTGCAGCAACAAATAAATATGGAAAAAACGGTTAATGTAGAGTATACTTCTTAAGTAGGTTATTGCTTTAAATGTGATTTGAGGAAAGAGCTGGTTGGTATAACAAGTGTCCTGAAAATTGGACACATAATATGAGATACTTACTTCAAACATAATTATGAATCAGGGAGGTTATCTTATGAAAAAGACATTAAAAAGAGCAACAGCATTATTAGCGGCAGCAGCAATCAGCCTTAGTGCAGTGGTTGTGGCGCCGGTAGAGGCGGAGGCGGCAGATGAGGCAGGCATTCGGGCATTTGTAACACGGATGTATGAAGTATGCCTTGACAGAGAACCGGATACGGACGGACTGAATGACTGGTCGAATCGGCTTGCTACGGGACAGGAGCAGGGTGCAAATATTGCGTTTGGATTCATTTTCAGCGAGGAATTTCAGAATCTGAATCTCTGTAATGAGCACTACGTGGATTCCATGTATGCAGCATTTTTTGACAGAGAGGGTGATGCTGCAGGAAAGGCAGACTGGCTGGGGCAGCTGAACAGCGGTGCTACTAGAGGACACATCATGACAGGCTTTGTCAATTCGCAGGAGTTTGCAAACCTGTGTGCAGCGTACGGAATTGACCAGGGATCCGGAGACTGGAGCGCAGATGATATTCCGGTCAATGGAACATGCGCAATCTGTGCAAACGGCGGAAACGCTGGAAACCACGAAGTGACTTCGGAAATGAAGGCGTTTGCAGAAAGACTTTATACCTGCTGTTTAGACAGAGAAGCAGATGAGGATGGACTTGATAACTGGTCGAATGCACTTGCCAATGGAGCCACCGGAAGTGAAGTGGCAGCCGGATTCGTTTTCAGCCAGGAGTATAAGAATAAGGATGCGTCTGATACACAGTATGTACTGATGCTTTACAAGACCATGCTTGGAAGAGAAGCAGATACATATGGAGTGACGGATTGGGTGCTGCAGCTTAGAAATGGAGCTTCCAGGGAAGCTGTCTATAACGGATTTATTGGAAGCACAGAGTTTGCAAATCTCTGCCAGAATGCCGGAATTACAGTCGGCAGTGCGATTGCAGACAATGGAACGACCGGAAGAGCGAGCACGGGAGAAGATGTAGAAGTTTATTTAGAAGTTTATTTAAATGGAGAATATCAGGGACTTACATCTATGGGAAAGAGAGTGGATGGAACCTTAGTAGATCCCAATACCTTTTTCATTATGTATCCTGGATCGACAAATTATACAGAGGGCGAATCCTTTATTGCTTATGAGGGGACAAAAGGAAAGGTAAATTATATTGGAAATACTGTATTCGATGATGAAATGTGGAATATCGACTAAAAGAGGGGATATTTATTGAGATATAAAGACACAAAACGGAAAAGACGATGGATGCAGAGCATCCTTGCGATAATGTTTGCGGTGGGAATGCTTTTTATAAAGCCAGATGCACAGGCAGATGCTGGAACGCTGCAATACCACGCAGAAATCAACAGCAGCACAAGTGGAGACAACATCACGTTTAGCTGCACTTTAAATCAGACCGTGGATGGACAGCAGACAAGCTATCAGTGGCAGGAAAATAAAGGAAACGGTTGGCAGGATATTTCCGGTGCAACAGGCGCTGCCCATACTGTGGTTAAGACGGGAAGAGGCGGATATCAATATCGCTGCAAGGTAACGATTGTGGTCAATAACTCGTACTCCTTGATGAATGAGTGTTATAAGGCATTTTTACACAGACAGGGAGTTACGTCCGAATTTCAGTCCTGGTGGCCGCATCTGTACGGACATACACAGGATGATTATCTGGTAACGATATATGATGCACTGAATATACCGCCTCAAAATGAGGCAGCCCGCGTAGCGATGGAGATTGTGTTTAGTGACGAATATCTGAAAAAGTATAAAAATAATCGGTTAGATTACAATACTTCTGTAAATGGAGATACTTTAAATGGACCGAAACAGCTGGTGGTAGATTGTTACCGTTTTTTGTTGCAGCGGGAACCGTCAAACAGTGAAGTGGAATATTGGTATACGCAGTATGCAAACAATGACAGGTTAAAACAATCTTTTGATTACCCAGATGCAAATAATGTGTCTCATTCGCATTATACCCATTCCGGCATCGGCTATGTGATCAACCAGATTGCTGCATCTGCAGAGTGCGCGAACAATATGGCAGCAGCATATTACTATGACGGAAACCAGGGCGTGTTCCTTTATACGGAAAGCGACATTGAAACTCGGTCGGATACCTACCATGTTACAAGTGATGTTGCCACAATTCCGGAGAATGCGTATCAGGTAACGTTGCAGAAAGGTACTGGTGTTCAGAGTGTCAGCGGCGCCGGATCTTACACGATGGGACAGAGTGTGACGATCAATGCGACATTGGCAACGGGGTATCATTGGAAAGGCTGGACAGGCACATATCAGACGACAACGAAAAGATATACTTTTTCGATGCCGGGACAGGATGTATCTATGACAGCAAGTGCGGAAATCAATCATTCGATTTTGAGGGTTGATCCAAACGGTGGAATCTGGAGTGGAAGTGCTGATGTGCAGAGCTTTTCCGGAGATTACGGGACAACAAAATCAATTCCAGATCCGGTAAGACCGGGTTATACATTTGCGGGCTGGGTAAAGTCGGACGGGTTCCATGGAAGCTTAAACAATGCGGTGTATACGTTTGGTGCGGATAACGGTGTAACGGACGTTCTGACGGCGTCCTGGACGGCGAAACGCTATAAAGTGATATTGCAGAAGGGAACCGGAATCCAGAGTGTCAGCGGCGCCGGATCTTATACAGTCGGGCAAAGCGTGAAGATCGATGCTGTGCCCGCAACGGGGTATCATTGGAAAGGCTGGATAGGTACATATGAGACAGATACAAAGCAATACACGTTCTCGATGCCGATGCAGGATGTATCTATGACAGCGGATGCAGAAATCAATCATTCGACCTTGAGGGTTGATCCAAACGGCGGAACTTGGAATGGGAGTGCTGATGTACAGAGCTTTACCGAGAATTACGGAGTGGCAAAATCAATTCCGGATCCGGTAAGACCGGGCTATACGTTTTCGGGCTGGGTAAAGTCGGATGCGTTCCATGGAAGCTTAAATAATGCAGTATATACGTTTGGTGCGGAGGATGGCGCTACGGATATTCTGACGGCGTCCTGGACGGCGAACAGTTATACGTTGCATTTTGATCCGAATGACGGAAAAGAACAGACGCCGATTGATGATATGACGATTACTTATGATCAGGAGGTGGTATTGCCGGACGCTACCGGACAGTATATCCGTTATACGCTGGATGGAGAAGATATCACACAGCAGGTGTTAGACGGTACGATAGTTTTGGATGATGCCGGCAGAGTGGTTATGATGATGGATGCAGATACGGGGCTGATGATGACACCGACTGGTGGCGTAGTAAATGAGGATGGAAGCATCACGAATCCAGATGGAAGCGTAGCAGATCCGGAAGCGGCAGAAACGGAAGCTTCCGATGAATCGACGGAAGCATTGGAGGAAGAAGCAACAGAAGCGGATGCTTCCGGCAGGGCGGTGGAAGAACCGAAGGAAGAGACAACAGAACCGGAAGCTTCCGGTGAGTCGATGGAGGTACCGGAAGCTTCCGGTGCAGAAGAAGATATAGATGTACAGGTGGCGGAAGAACCGGAGGTTCCAGAAGAATCGGAAGATCCAACGGCTGAGCCAGTGTCGGATAAAAAAGCATATGCATCTGTTTTTATGGGGTGGTCGCTCGAGGATGGACGTGAAAGCTTTATCCCGCAATGGACAGCGGGAACATCGATAGCTGTGGCAGACTTAACCAATGCTGCCGGTGTGACGGATCAGAACGGTGCGACTATAACGCTTTATGCGGTGTGGGATGACTGTCCGTGGATTGTTGCAGAAAATCTGTATTATACACTGACGCAGGCACAGAGCGGATATATCACAGACAGTGAGATCCTGAGCCAGGCAACGGCATATGACAGAGAGGACGGCAGCCCGATTGCTCCAGGATTTCATGATGATGGAACATCTTTTTCGATTCCGGACTATCAGGCATCGGATTTTACGCAGTTTCAGCGGGAAGGCAGCTGCACGGAGAATCTGACGGTAGTAGACAGCGCCGGAAGCACTTATTATAAGCAGATTACAGTCTACGTGGTAGACACCACGGCGGTTGCAGTAAAGCCGGAGGGAACAACCCGTTTTATTAACGAACATTATTACAACCAGTCCGAAGAAAATGGCGGCCTGGCAGCGGATTCCATCTGGTTGACGGACCCAGAATATGCAGCGGCGCTGCAGACCGCGTTTACAAATTCACGCAATGGGACTGCGGAAGAAGTGTACGAATTTAGTCATGAAGACATACTGGCGATGAAACAGTTTATTGATGACAATGGATTTGGAAACACGGAGAGTAGCGATGTACTGACAAGGTTTTATGATCGGTTTATGGCACCGAATAAAGTGGAGTAGAGAAATAAAAAAGGAAGTTTCAGTAATTGCTGGAACTTTCTTTTTTTTGCACCAGTATAGCGTTTCATAAAGGAAAGAAAAACCTGTGAAATTTTTCTTTTAACTGGATGAAACGTAAACCTGTGATTTTTATAATGGTTATGTCGGTATGACAGAAAGGAAGGATATGTATATGGATACAGCAGAACAGGTAAAAACGAAGAACAGCCAGACGGATTTTGTGGATGCTGCAGGACAGTTGATTGCATACTTAAAAGAAGCACATCAAACAGAGGATGCCACGATGATATTTGTGATGGCGGCGTATATCTCGAAGATGGATGAGAAGATGAATCTGGCAATGAAGCAGATTACAGAACTGCAGGAACAGATGAGGCAGATGCAGGATGACCAGAGCAAGGAGAGCAAGAAATTGACGGAGTATCTGGGCGAGATAACGGAAGCGCTCCGCGTCCAGCATAATGATGTACGTGCAGAAGTAGAGAATATCAAACAGACATTTTCAAATCAGACGAACAGGATACTTGAGCGTATAAAGAAAACGGGTGTGGTGGCACTGAATGGTGTGGCGGAGAATTTTAAAATGGAAACGCGCCTACAAAAACTCAAGGAAAAAATTGAGACGATGTTGTCAGGAACAGAGCAGGCGATAGAAAGGATCAATACGTTCGGGCGTAACATGCAGGATGCAAAAAGACAGGCGGGAAATGCATTCAGGGCATTGCTGGGCAGACAGGAAAACGACAGTGCGCAGAAAGATTTTTTGATGGCGGAGGCTTTGAAGAAACCATTTTTGATGCAGCAGAAATTATTGAAGGAGACGCTTTCCTGTGTGAACAGAGTTTTGGGTAAATGTACGCAGCTTTCTACAGCGGCGCGGGAAAAACCGGAGAAGACAGAAGGGGAGAAAGATAAGAAGAAAGCGGAATGTTCGGCAGATACGTTGGAAAAGGTGACGGATAAAACAGAAATCAAAAGAAAGGTAAAGTCAAGATAGGAGGACTGAAAAATGTACGGATTTGTGTGCGGAATAGTAGAAGAGGATCAGGTCTTGGTAAAACCGTTTTGGGAAGAAGAAACGATTACGGTCTGGGGAACAAAAGAACAAATTGCGGAACTTAGGGTAGCGAAAGAGGCACAGGGACTGGAGGAAGAACTGCTGATTGTATTTTATAACGAAGAAACGATGATGCTTGAAGAGGAGGAAGACTATGGAGCACTTGCAGGATAAGGAAGATAGGATTGTGGGCTTGTTTGCGCAGGCGGAGGAAGTGATACGGCAGACTTTCGCAGATGAGCAGGGGATGCGGCGGTTTCTGGATTATAAAGTGCGGATTCCGGGCTATTCGGCAAATAACACTGCAATATTGCTTGCACAGCGCCCGGATGCGAAGTGCCTGGGGAGTTTTACACTTTGGAAGAGAGAAAACACGTATATTCATGCGGGGGAAAAGGGCGTTGCAGTCTTAGTACCTGCAGTGCAGGCAGGAACGGGCAGAGATGTAACATTTAAACTCGGGTGGCTCTTTGATATAGATCAGACCAACCTGACGGAAGAGAGAAAGCAGGAACTTCTGAAACAGAGAGAGAATATATTTCCTGCAGAAGCTTCATTTGTGAAAATGATCATAGAGAGACAGCTTCAAAAAGAGAGAACACCACAGGAAGATATGCTGGCAAAGGAGATTGCACAGTATCTTCTATACCGGCAGTTTGGACTTTCGACCACGGAATTGCAGTTTGCTGCGATGGGACAGAATGAACTAAAGGAAAAGAGCATCACGGATAAGAGAAAAATTCTGGATGCGGCATTTAAAATTACAGAATATCATAAACGGGAAATAACACAGCTGATGGAAGAAAAAGTGAAAGGGGAAGAAGAGAGTGAAACGGAAAAGAAAGTGACAGAGGAAAAGGAAGCAGATGAGGATGGGGGAAGTACCGGGAATGATTTAGAGGTTCCGGAGGCAGAGAGTAAGAAGAAAATTGAAGATTTTGGCCGGAAGATCGGAGGAGCCAGAAAGGATGCCTGGCGGGATCGTGGACTGCAGATCGTGGATCTTGGAAGTATGAATGAGGCTGAAACGATGAAATATGTAACCAAAGATAACATCTGGAAGAAACCAAATTATCTGCAAATGATAAAAGATGGAACTCCGATCCGGGTAGCTTTTTTTGTTAAAGAGGTTCGGAATGCACTGCCTGCAAAGGTGAGTTACCCGAATCAGAACGCAACGCCGGAGCAGATAAGAAAGCGGCAGGAAGACTATATTTCATTGATTCTGGATGTTAAGGAAAAACTACTTGCATTGAAGGATGAAAACGGAATTCTTCAATTTTTCAAGGTGTTCGAGGAAGAGGGCGTCTACATAAAGCGTGATACCTATTATATGCATATGGTAAGTAGAACGGAAAAAGGAACTGACGTCACTAATAGACTCATAAAAGCGATGCAGGTGCGGAACATAGCAGCGCTTGATCGAAAAATGGAGCGTGAACAGTTTGGCGTTGATCCGGAGCATAAACTGCCCAAAGGGTATACTGTCAGATATTTGAATGGAGAGTATCTTGTAATAAAGAATCGCCGTGTCTTAAAAGATGGGCTGAAATCGGAAGCAGAAGCGATTCAGGTGGCGAGAGAAATGGAAAAACTTGCTCCTGGTTTGAGAAAGCAGAGCTTCATGCCGCAGCAACTGGAAAATGTGAAACGTGATGGTCCGTCTTATGGAATTGACCAGGATGAGCCCGCAACCGGAGAACTGTATATGGAGAATTTCGGATTTTCAGGGGGCGAATTCGGAAACTGGATGAATGAACAGGACAGACAGGAATCTCTAAATATGGGATATGATGCATTTATGGATCTGGCTGCCGCATTGGAGATTGACCCGACAGCAATTTCACTCGATAACAGACTTGCAATCGCATTTGGTTCGCGGGGAAAAGGCGGAAAGTCAGCCGCAGTTGCACACTATGAGCCATTATTGGAAGTCATCAATCTTACAAAGATGCGTGGAGCTGGAAGTTTGGCACATGAGTGGGGACATGCATTTGATGATATCCTGGGCAAGAAACTTGGAGTTAACGGTTTTATGACGACACATATCAATGATGACCGTGTACCGAAGTCAATGAAGGAGCTTGTAATTGCGATGAAGATGCGCCCTGCTACAGAAGAGGAAAAACAGCAGCGGGATGAAGCCCTTGTGAAACGTGCAGAAGCAAACGTTGAGCGGGTTTATGGACAGCTGTTGCCGGATACGGACAGATTGAATGAAACGGAAATGGAAACCTGGAACAGGTTTAGAAGCGAGCTGCTTGGGACGGCCGAACAGCGAGGCAGGGACAAGGTGATGGAGGAAGTGAATGTCGGGCATATCAAGTGGATTGATGAAAAAGTAGCGGAAGTTTCACAATTTTGTAAAGCGGTTACAGGACATATTCTGAACAAAGAGGATCGAGATCGGCTTTACTATGCAGTTAATGGTTTAGAGAGTGTGTTTGAGATCTGTAGAAGAGAAATAACACAACCGACAGAATTCTATAACAATTCTGTAAAGTTTGACAGCATGTACAGTAAAGAAAATAAGGGGTACTGGCATAGTGATGAGGAAATGTTTGCCAGGGCATTCGCATGCTATGTACATGATAAGTTAGCATGGAGATCGGATTATCTATGCGGACATTCTGAGTCGGCTGTTGCGTTTGATTTTTCTGCGGAGGAAACGGTTCTGATCAAGGCAATTCCTGAAGGAGAAGAGCGGAAACGGATAGACCAATGCTTTGATAAGGTCTTTGCAGAGTTTCGGGAGCTGGAACTTATAAAAGGAAGAGAAGAGGTGGCAGATCAGGTAGTGCGAAAACGGGGAAGGGCAAGATAGCTGAATCCTTTAGGTGATATAGAGTCATAAAAAAGAGTGTCAAGGGCGGTCATAGACCGTAAAAGGTTGTCCTTGATACTCTTTTTTATTGGTTCTATTGCAATAAGAAAGAAGTGAGGCTCTCGCTTTACAGTCGATCTGTTTGAGTAAACTTCTATTAAAATATTAAAATTTTATTAAATTTCAAAAAAAATATGGGAAAATGACTTTTTTACAAAAAAATCAGACATATTAGAGCCAGACGGATAATTTATCCGTAAAAATATATTGCTACATAAAGTGGCAGAAAGGAGCCTTATATGGCAAAAAAAATTTTATTTCATAACGAACTTGTCACGAAAAAATCATTATTGGCAAGTGAACTATCTGCTGTATTTGAAAATAATGCGGCGGGAGAGAACTGGACGGCAGTGCATGATAATATGCTTCCACTGGTACAGTTCGCATACTTACAGGAACTGTACTATCCTTCTGTAATAACAGGGGAAGAGAAAGAATTGCTTGATACTTTTTCACAAATTCAGGCAGTGATCAGAAGATTAAACAGGCGTTCAGAGAAAGCAATCGATGAAAATGAGAAATCCAGTTATAAGCAGCAAGCTGACAATGCCGCCGGACTGTTACAAGAACTGAAAAGTAATCCAGAGAATAGTAGTCTTATCGATTTCTATCAACTTTTTATTGACAGTTGGGAAGATTACAAAAATTGGATGTTTACATATCGGTTGCTTTCAAATTTAGTTAAGCTGGGAAAAGGGTGGGAGAATAATCCAGAAGCAAGAATGGAATTCCTGCAAATAAAGGAAAAGGTATTGGCGGAATGGAAAGAGTAAAACTGCGCGAGGTAGAAGAAAAGCCAGAACATATATTCGCGTGTTCTGGCTTTTAGACTGAAAGAATATGATAGAACTTATTTCGGTTTTATAGAGGCAGCATCTTCGGCAGTTAACTCAGCGAGAACGATGTTAACTATTGAGTGAATAAATTTTTTTAGATCTTTTATGTCACGATCCTCATGCTTTCGAACGTAATGAGCCTCATCGTTACCAATCCAAGTACAACGCTCGGCAAGTGTTTTTAATTCGTCATCAAAGTATTCTTTGATGCAATGAGCTAGTGGCGAGCGTTTGATCGTTTCTGCATCATCAGGTTTTTTTTGAATAGCAATGTCTTTTATAAGGAATTCAAGAGATTTTCTATACCCCAGACCGGCAATTTCATTGAGGTTTGAAACTTCGGCTGCAAGAGCTTGCTTGTATATTTCATTAAATTTAGGTGAAATTTCATCTATTTTTTTATCAAAAAGGTGGACGGAAGATAATACAGGGTTGCTTAGATCTATACATAGCGTATTGCGAAATATGTTATAATTGTCATCGGACACGCCTACATATCGGGAAATAAAAGAATGATTACAATTTGTACATAATAATGAACTTTCAATATAAATGACTGATTTTTCAACTCTATATGTAGTATACAAGGGTTTTGGTGTAATTGTTGTTTGACATATAGGACATTTTTTAACTAATTCCAAACAGATTGTTTTATCCTCATATTTTAATGGTTCAAGAGATACTGCGTTGCATGGAATAAGCATTATATCACCGCCTTCTGGAATCATTTTAGCATAGATAGAAGATAACTACAATAATAAAATGAGAAGACTGGAAAAGATAAACTAGAGAGTGGATGCGATTTTGCAAAGTTTCGAGAAACAGGACATATAATAAGGAAGAAAGAGAAGAATAAGTTAAAATTTGACCGCGATTTGACCGCGTTTGCAGAATGAACCAGAAAAACTTTAAATAAAAATATGAAACTTAAAATGATATACCATTAAGAAAATGCAGTAAAATCAATACTTTTAAGAAAATGAGACAAACCAGAAATAACTGTAAATTATGTGGGACATGTATGGGTAACAACCCAATGGTTGGTGCTACAGTTGCTGTTGCAGTAAGTGTTGAGGAAGCTCACAAAGCTGGTAAGTTCTAAGTAGTATCGTATTTAATTGAAAAGCAGGGAATATACTTTAAGCGGTATGTTCCTTGCTTTTTATTCTATAAATTTCTTGATTTTCCAGTGAAGATCTTTCTCAAAGCTTTGAAAAAATCCCTTGCCAAACCGCGCACATTCGTGCTATGCTACTTTGCAACAGTGCAGTATTACATGGAGAGGAATGGAACGGTTATGCTAAAGATCATTGATGATTTTGTCTGGGGAGTTCCCCTGATCGTGCTGATCCTTGCGGTTGGCATATTTCTGACGATTCGTCTGCGGGGACTTCAGATCACGAAGCTGCCGCTTGCGGTCAGACACATTATTGCAAACGAAAAAGACGGCAAGGACGGAGAGGTGTCGAGTTTCGGCGCACTCTGCACGGCGCTGTCGGCAACGATCGGTACCGGTAATATCGTGGGAGTGGCGACGGCGGTCGTGGCAGGCGGGCCGGGCGCCTTGTTCTGGATGTGGATTGCGGCGCTGTTTGGCACGGCGACCAAGTATGCGGAATGTCTTTTGGCGATCAAGTACCGCGTGGTGGAAGCGGATGGACATGTGGTCGGCGGACCGTTTTACTATATTGAGAACGGTATGGGCAGAAAATTCCGCTGGCTGGGACAGATCTTCGCATTCTTCGGCGTGGGAGTCGGTCTGCTCGGCATCGGAACCTTTACGCAGATCAACGGAATTACCGGTGCGGTAAAGGGCTTTTTTGATCCGGAGACGGCATGTTCGGTGCATCTGTTTAGCAACACCTATTCGTGGAGCGTTGTGATATCCGGGCTGATACTGACCGTGTGCGTGGCACTCGTTATTATCGGAGGGATTAAGCGGATTTCCTCCGTGGCACAGGTGGTTGTGCCGTTTATGGCGCTTGTGTATGTGGTGACTGTGCTGATCATTCTGCTGACGCATTTGGGAGAGATTCCGGCAGCACTTGCCACCATCGTACAAAGCGCGTTTGGACTCCGTGCAGCGGCAGGAGGAACACTTGGCGCAATCCTTGTTGCGATGCAGAAGGGAATCGCGAGAGGTATTTTCTCCAACGAAGCGGGGCTTGGAAGTGCGCCGATCGCTGCAGCTACCGCGAAGACCGATGAGCCGGTGGCGCAGGGACTGGTATCCATGATGGGAACGGTGATCGATACGCTGATTATCTGTACGATGACCGGATTGTCCATCATCATCACGGATACGTGGAACATCGGTCTGGACGGGGTGGATGTCACGACAAGAGCGTTTCAGATCGGGCTTCCGTTCCCGGAACGCGTCTCCTCGTTTTTACTGATGCTGTGTCTGGTGTTTTTTGCATTTACAACGATCCTTGGCTGGAATTATTACAGCGAGAAATGTCTGGAATATCTGGTGGGCAACCGTCCCGGGGTGTTAAAATGCTATCGCTGGCTGTATATTCTGGCGGTATTGATCGGACCGTTTATGACCGTGTCGGCAGTCTGGACGATTGCGGATATTTTTAACGGACTGATGGCGCTGCCGAATCTGATTGCACTGGTGGCGCTAAGCGGTGTGGTGGCAGCCGAGACGAAGCAGTATTTTGCAAAACAGAAGAATTTTTGATGGTTTTGCCAAAGGACAGAGTAAGTTGTTGGATACTCTGTCCTTTTTTCTGCTATAATAGAGAAAAAAGGAGGGCGCAGATGGACGAAGCACACGTGTATATTGCAATTGATTTAAAGTCTTTCTATGCATCGGTAGAGTGCGTGGAACGTGGGCTGGATCCGCTTACGACCAACCTTGTGGTGGCAGACCCCGAGCGCACGGAAAAGACAATCTGTCTGGCAGTATCACCTTCCCTGAAAGCCTATGGCATTCCGGGAAGAGCGAGGCTCTTTGAGGTCGTACAGAAAGTAAAAGAAGTGAATGCTGGGCATCCGAAAGAGCGGCTGACCTATCAGATCGCACCGCCGCGCATGGCGCTCTACATGGATTACAGCACCAGAATTTACAATCTCTATCTGCGTTATGTGGCGCCGGAGGATATTCATGTCTATTCTATCGACGAGGTGTTTATGGATGTCACGCATTATCTGGGGACATACCACATGACAGCGAGAGAACTTGCGGCGAAAATGATACAGGATGTCTTTGCTGAGACGGGCATCACGGCAACCGCCGGGATCGGAACCAATCTCTATCTGTGCAAAGTGGCGCTCGATATTGTGGCAAAACATGTAAAGCCGGATCGGAATGGTGTGCGCATTGCAAAACTGGACGAGATGAGTTACCGCAGACTGCTCTGGAATTACCGTCCGCTGACGGATTTCTGGCGGGTGGGACGGGGCTACCAGAAGAAGCTGGAGGAGAACGGTCTGTATACGATGGGAGACATTGCGCGCTGCTCGCTGGGAGGAGCCAGAGAGTTCCACAACGAGGAATTGTTATACCGGCTGTTCGGCATCAATGCGGAGCTGCTCATCGATCATGCATGGGGCTGGGAGCCGGTGACGATGGAACAGATTAAGGCGTACAGACCGCAGGTGAACAGCATAAGTTCGGGGCAGGTACTGCATTGCCCCTACGACGCGAAGGGCGCGCGGCTGGTGGTGCAGGAGATGGCGGATGCGCTGGCGCTGGATCTGGTGGAACGGCGTCTTGTGACGGATCAGCTTGTGCTTACCGTCGGCTATGACATTGAAAATATTACAAATCCGGCACTTTATGCAGACTATCGCGGAGAGATTGTGGCGGACCGCTACGGGAGAAAGATTCCCAAGCATGCGCACGGTACGGTCAACCTGAAAACCAGAACTTCCTCTTCCCGTAAGATCATGGAGGCGGTGATGGGGCTGTATGACGACATTGTGAATCCAAAGCTTCTCGTGCGGAGAATCACGCTTGTGGGCAACCGGCTGGTGGAAGAAGCCCGCGCCGAGGCGGAAGAACAATACGAACAACTGGAGCTTTTTACAGATACAGGCGGACAGGAAGAAGAGAAAAAACAGGAAGAACTGCGGCTGAAAAAGGAGCGCAGCCTGCAGGAGGCAATGCTTTCCGTGAAGAAAAAGTACGGGAAAAACGCGATGCTTAAGGGCATGAATCTGCAGGAGGGCGCGACCGCGATGGAGCGGAACAGCCAGATTGGAGGGCATAAGGCATAATGGGCTGGGATCATGCGGCAGAGGAACACAAATATGACGATATCCGGATGCTTGTGCATCACAGATCGCGCGTGCATCCGCCGATGTCCCTGTGGGATCGGGCGGCGCAGTTCTCTCCGTTTGCCGCGTTGAGCGGACACGAGGACGCGATCCGCGAGACGGCACGTCTTACGACGGAGCGCGCAGAGCTTTCCGAGAGCCGCAAGGAGGAGTTAAACGAGCAGCTCGTCTGGCTGCGGGAGCACCTGGATGCGAGAGAGCGGGTGACGGTGACCTATTTTCGCCCGGACGCGAAAAAAGCGGGCGGTGCCTATGTGACAGTCACCGGAGCGGTAAAAAAGATAGACGAATACGAAAAGACGCTTTGGATGGAAGATGGAACCGTCATAGCGATTGAGGAACTGTCTGCGGTTGAGATACCGGGGAAGGACCGATATGAGGAAGAATAGAAGGAGCAGCATGAAGATGGAAACACAAAGATACCTGTATGAGACACATATGCATACATCGGAGGCAAGCGCATGCGCCGGCAGCACGGGTGCCCAGATGGCGCGCGCCTACAAAGAGGCAGGGTACACCGGCATTATTGTAACGGATCACTTTTTTTACGGAAATACTTCGGTGGACCGTTCCCTGCCGTGGGAGGAGTGGGTACGGCGCTTCTGTCTCGGATATGAGCATGCAAAGGCAGAGGGGGAACGCATCGGGCTCTCGGTGTTTTTTGGATGGGAAGCATGTTATGAGGGGACGGAGTTTTTGGTATACGGACTGGATCAGGCATGGCTGCTTGCACATCCGCAGATTAAGGATGCATCGATCAGGGAACAGTACGCACTGGTGCATGAGGGCGGCGGCATCATAAGCCATGCGCACCCGTTCCGGGAGGAGGACTATATTCCCGAGATCCGGCTGTTTCCGGAATATGTGGATGCGGTGGAGGGCGTAAACGCCATGCATTCCAGCAGGGCGAGCGACTGCCACAAGAACCCGCTGTTTAACGAGCGGGCGCTGGCCTATGGAAAAGAGCACAATCTGCCGTTTACTGCGGGATCAGACCAGCACACCACGCATATGATCGGCGGCGGTATGGTCTTTCCAAGAAAACTGAAAGATATCCATGACTTTACACGTGCGGTGCTTGATAAAGAGGCGGTGGAACTGTTGGACGGCTGCCAAAGCGAGTGATTACGAGCGGTTCTTTTCCCGGTATTCTTTGGGCGACATGCCTTTCTGCCGGTGAAAGGTTTTGGAAAAATAGAGATTGTTGTCAAACCCCAGCGAGTTTGCGATTGCGGTGATTGACAGGCTGGAGTGCTCCAGCAGATAGCACGCCTGCTTCATGCGGAAATCTGTCAGATATTCCTTGGGGGAGAGTCCCAGAACAGCCTCAAACGAGCGGAACAGATGACTGCGGCTCACGCCGACATAGCCGGCGATATCCTCCACGGTGATGGCGTAGGAATAATTCGAGGAGATGTACTCAATGCCTTTTTGTACATAGCTGTTCGCGGAATTATGGCTTCCGGCGTGCGTGGCGCCGTGCATGAACAGGGCGAGCATGGTATAGAGACGTCCCGTCATCTCCACCGCGTGCTCGAATTCGTTGCCGCGCGCATCGTAGATGTGTAAAATCTGCCGGTGAATATCATTGCCGCGTGGGGTGCCCCGGATAAAAGGATTCTCCGGGGAGAAATCCGTGGCCTTCAGGATCATGGAGGCGTCGCTTCCGGTAAAACCGACCCAGGCGTATTCCCAGGGATCCTGCTCATCCGCACAGTAGACAACCTCGGTGTTCGGGTAGACCAAAAAAGTATCTCCGCCGGACAGATGGTAAGTCTGACCGGCGACGCGGTAGGTGCCTTTTCCGGAAATGATATAGTGGATCAGATAGTGATCGCGGATACCGGGGCCCCACTGGTAGAGGGCATCGCATTTCTGGAAGCCGACGTTGTAGACGGAGAGGGAAACCAGTTCTTTTTCGGTCACTTTATAGGAATTTTTGTAATGATGTGGCATAGAGCACACTCCTTGTCTTTCGGATGGTAAAATCCGGTTCATATAAGTTTATTATAAAAACAGAAAAGCCGAAAAGCAACATTATTACATATATTTCACACATTTTTGACTATACATTTTACGGAGGATAGAGTAATATAATTTTCGTAAGGCAGATGGAACAATGAATCATAACGGGGAAAGGTGGAATCATTATGACGATTTTAGTAACAGGCGGAGCCGGATATATCGGCAGCCATACATGCGTAGAATTACAGAATGCCGGATATGACGTGGTAGTGCTGGATAATTTAAGCAATGCCTCCGAGAAGTCCTTACAGCGTGTGGAGGCGCTGACAGGAAAGCCGGTAACCTTTTATAAAGGGGATATCTTAGACCGTGATATCTTAAATAAAATCTTTGCGGAGCACAAGATCGACTGCTGTATCCATTTTGCGGGATTAAAGGCAGTGGGCGAGTCCGTGGCAAAGCCTTGGGAGTATTACAACAATAACATTGCAGGTACGCTGACACTGGTGGATGTGATGCGTCAGAACGGCTGCAAGAATATCATTTTTTCCTCCTCAGCGACAGTATACGGCGATCCGGCGGAGATCCCGATCACGGAGAACTGCCCGAAGGGTCAGTGCACCAATCCGTACGGATGGACAAAGTCCATGTTAGAGCAGATCCTGACCGACATCCAGAAGGCAGATCCGGAGTGGAATGTGATTCTGCTTCGTTACTTTAACCCGATCGGCGCGCACAAGAGCGGCACGATGGGAGAGAATCCGAACGGTATCCCGAACAACCTTATGCCGTATGTAACACAGGTGGCTGTCGGAAAGTTAAAAGAACTCGGTGTATTCGGCAACGATTATGACACACCGGACGGTACCGGCGTGAGAGATTACATCCATGTGGTCGATCTTGCCATCGGACATGTGAAGGCACTCAAGAAGATTGAGGAGAAAGCGGGACTCTGCATCTACAATCTGGGTACCGGACACGGCTACAGCGTGCTTGACATCGTGAAGAATTTTGAGGCTGCAACAGGTGTGAAGATTCCTTATGTAATCAAGGCGAGAAGACCGGGCGATATTGCAACCTGCTACTGTGATCCGTCCAAGGCGAAGAACGAGCTTGGCTGGGAGGCACAGTACGGTATCCGCGAGATGTGTGAGGATTCCTGGAGATGGCAGAAGAACAATCCGAACGGATATGAAGATTAAGATGTGAAGCAGCGGACGGGGCTGCCACACGATATTGTATTTTAAATGGGATACGTTTTGCGATGAGAATACTCGAGAATATGTAGTTCCAGAATGCAACCGGGGCGGCAATTTTTTGGAGGAAAATCCGAATATTTCTTCCATGCCGCGTCGGACATCGAATTCTGTGTCTTTCCATGTTTGGACAGTCACAAGGTGTGTCCGGAAAATCCGCAGACAATGAGCGGACTTTCTGGTGCCCCTAGTGGCACCGCTTCACAGACAATAT
>OIXA01000290.1_pt1 | contig 73739 bp, 98 predicted proteins | sample 1587721 | NCBI WGS metagenome assembly OIXA01 (sample SAMEA3888900, study PRJEB22519) | human gut metagenome | biome: human gut; feature: human-associated habitat; material: faeces | place: Denmark | collected 2013 | reverse complement strand
TACGTTTTTTCCATTCAAAATATATCAGGTAAATTTTATAATAAATTATCCATAAAGAGGGAGGAATTTGCAATGAAACTGTACGATCTGATGACAGATAATCGCCGGGAAAATATCCTGGTAGGAAGTAAAAAACCTGTATTTAGCTGGAGAGTTGAGACAGAAAAAAGGAATGTGCACCAGGAAAGCTATCGGGTGCAGGTCTGGGATGAGCAGGGAAATTCTGTTTGGGACAGCGGAACTGTAGAAGCTTCCCGGATGGCTGGAATTCAGTATGAAGGAAAGGAGCTTCAGTCAGGAAAAAGAATGACCTGGCATGTAAGCTGTATATTTTCCAGCGATGAGGGTGTGATAACTGCAGAGGAAGAGAGCTCCTTTGAGACCGCCTATCATAATCGCGAGGACTGGAAAGGGAAGTTCATTGGTGAGACAAAGGACCATGAATATCACCTGTACCGGAAGAAATTTGGCTGTAAAAAGGCGGTGAAGCTAGCCAAGCTTTATGTGTGTGGAATGGGGGCTTTTGAGTGCTGGATTAATGGAGAAAGAGTGTCTGATCATGTAATGGAACCGGGCTGGACAGATTTTCGAAGGACCTGCTTTTATACGGCATATGATGTGACGGAATATTTTGCAGAAGGGGAAAATACAGAGAACGTAATTCTGGTAAAGCTGGGGGATTGTATGTTCAATGTTCCGGGAGGACGCTATGTGTATTTCCAGCGCTCCTACGGAAAAGCCAAGTTTTTGTGCCAGCTGGAACTGGTTTATGAGGACGACAGCCGGGAATATGTGGTGACGGATGAATCCTGGAAAAGAGCAAAAAGTCCGATTAAATTTTGCTGTATTTACGGTGGAGAGGATTTCGATGGAAGACGGTGGACAAGGGAATATTTAACATCAGAAGCGTCGGAAATCTGGGAAGCTGCCGTGTGTGTGGAACCACCTTTAGGGGAACTGAAACCAGCACCAATGGAACCATTAAAGATAAAAGAAATCTATCAACCGGTTGATGTGAGAGAAGTGGAAACAGGGGTATGGCAGTATGATCTGGGAAAAAATTTTTCCGGATGGGCAAGGATTTTCCTGAAAACAAATGGCAGCAGAGCAGGACAGAAGGTGGTGCTGAAAACTGCAGAAAAGTTAGATGAAAACGGACGGATTGATCAGTCTGTAACAGGAAAAGATTACGCCTGGACATACATTTTAAATGACAAAAAAGAACAGGAAAAGATATGACGTTTAATCTTGGTTCGCTTTGTATGGCGATTTTATGGAACAGTATTTTTATTGGAATTGTTTTCTGGATAGGAAAAAAGAAAATTTACACGACGCGAAAAGGGATTCATCTGACATTGATGTTTTATTTACTTGGGGTTGTCAGGATGATATTTCCCATTGATTTTCGACCATCTATAGGGATTCAAGTGTGGAAAGGGGTATTTCCTACAGTTAATTATGCTTTAAGTATTCAAAATTACAATTTATGGGGAAGGCAGTTTACAATAGCAGATGCTCTGGTAGCAATCTGGCTGATTATTGCAGGGGTTTTCATGTTGCGTTATTTTGTGAAATACCAGGAAATGCGTCGCATTTTTCAAAAGTATTCCACAGAGGCAAATGAGCAGTACCAATCAGTTCTTAGCAGAATCACACAGGAAAAAAAGATTAAAAAGAAAATAGCGGTATATCAGAATCCGGGGATTACTATTCCTTGTGCGGAAGGTGTATTCCGGTGGAATATTTATCTTCCGGACTACGATTATTCGGAAGAAGAATTATATTATGCTTTGCTCCATGAATGTACACATTTCACAAATGGAGATCTGTACATAAAATGGCTGACGCAGCTCTGTCGTTGTCTTTGCTGGTGGAATCCACTGGTTTACAAAATGCAGGATACACTGGAAAAAAATCTGGAAATCCGGTGTGATCTTACTGTGACCGAAAACCTCAGTCAGAAAGAGCAGTTGAGCTATCTTGGAACGATAGTTAAGACCTTGAAAAATGCACAGAAAAAAAGAGGCAGCGGTGTTTTATACGGAGTCCATCTGGCAGATAAAAATGGAGAAGAGTTAAAAGAACGATTTGAGATTATCTGCAAAAATCAGGATAAAAAAACAGGACGAAATCAAAAGAGAAAATATATGGTATATTTTTTCCTTATGATTGTTCTTTCATATACGGTGGTTATACAGCCAGCTTATGATCCGCCGGAAGATGAGATTATAACAGAAGAAGGTATGGAAGAACTTACTCCGGATAATACCTATGTTCAAAAAGAGGGAGATAAATATTATATGATATATAAAAACGATAAAGATGAGATATCGAAGGAAGATGCAGAAGAAATGAAAATGAGTGGATTTGAGGTGAAAGAAAATGAAGAGAAATAAGGTGGAAAGTATATTGTTGATTGCAGTGCTGGCTCTCAGTATACAGACAGGGAGTTATAGTGCAGCAATAACCGATAGAGAGCTGGATCAATATTATGCAAAGAACATTCAAGAGAAAAGCACAGATGTTATTGTATGGAAGTATCGGGTATGGAATGGAAAGAAGCAGAAAAGGAGGTGGAATGTAACAAAAAGTAGATGGGAAGATCCAGCATGGAAAGACGTATGACGGACAGCGTGTAGCAAACAGAAGAGAAAAGGAGAAGAACTATGGCAAATAAAAAGGGAGATACAACAAGGATTCAGGCAGTTCCAGATGTAAATAAATGTACAAATCTGGGATGTTATTCTATGAAAGAAAGGGAAGCATATGCAGTAAAGACACGCAAAGATCAAATGCTCAGCACCATATATTACTTTCCGGATTTTGAAAAACCGTATACTAAAACATTTAAGGTAGAGAAGGGGGCACTGGGACACGGAAATGGTATGTGTTGTGCAGAGAAATATATATTTTTTGGCTGCTGGGTAAAAGATCCAGATAAAAGTGGAAGAGAGCAGCAGAATTATTTGATTCGTGTCAAATATGGAAAATTGACGGATAATCTGACAAATGGAATTAACATTAGCGTTCCAGAAGCCACAGGAGCTATTGCTTTTTACAAAAAAAGCCATTTGATTATCAAAGTGAAATCTCGAAATGGATATTTGACTTTTATGATGGGTAAGATATTAATCAATGAAAAAGGAACGGCTGGAAGATTTGATACTCTTTGGACATTTTATGTAAAGAACACAACGGGTTTTTCAAGGGGACAGGATATCTATTACGATGCACAGACAGATTGTTTGTTTATACCGCAATGTAATAATGCTAATAATGTAAATAAAATTATGGTAGTAAATCTGTCCGGCGAATCAGAAACATATAAAGGAAATAAACTGTATACTCCACAGGATATTATTACGGTTGATAAGCAGAAAGACTATAGCAAATATGAAATAGAGTCATTAGTAATAGCACCGAAGAGACATATTGTTATGGTGGCAAATATTGTTCCAAAAGGTACTAAAACAGCAGATGATGCAGTGGAAAGGATATCAAATTTAAAATTTTAAAGGAGGAACTTTTATGTTCAGACAACTCAAAAATATCATGTTAAAGGGCATAATGTTGTTTGCTTTGTTTTGTATACTTCCGGTAATGGTTACAAATGCGGCGGATAATGAAGCAAATCCGTTTGAAGGAAAAATTTATAGCTCGGGTTATGCGTATTTTGAAAATGCAGTGGCGGTAAATCATGTAGTCTATCGGTATATGCCAGAGACAGACAGTGTTCTTGCAGAATGTATTGATCTGAACAGTACTTTGAAAAAACATATGACGCTCACCATAGAAAAAAGTGTTCTCGGGAAACCGGTTACGAGGATTGGTGGATATTTTACGGATCCTTATTATATGGATGCAAAAATAGGATATCTTTTTGATAAAATTTATATTCCGGATTCGGTAAAAATTATTACCGGTTCGGCTTTTAGCGAGTGCACAAATGTAAAAAGTATCTATATTCCGGACAGTGTAGAAAAAATAGGAGATAAAGCATTTGAAGAGTGTACGAACTTGCAGAGTGTTCGCTTACCGAATGATCTGGACAAGATAGAGTTTGGATGTTTCTATAATTGCAAAAATCTGCGAAAAATTGTCATTCCAAATGGTGTGCAGAAAATCGAGTCTAATGCATTTGTGGGATGTGAAAAACTTGAAATTTATATTCCGGCGAGTGTCAAAAAAATCGGAAAATATATTACCCTGACGGATGTAAAAAAAATTTACTGTCAGAAAAATACAGTAGCTCAGAAGTATGCGAAAAAGAATAAGGTAGCTGTTGAGATTACAGGGACTAAGAGAACACAGCAGAATTATGTTGCACAGAAACTTCTGCTGAAGAAAAATGCAGTTACCTTAAAGCCAGACAGTTCCTATCGGGTTGAGGCAGAAATGGTTCCTTTCTATGCCTCTAAACAGGAGCTGGCATACAGCAGCAACAAACCGGAAATTGCAGCAGTAAGTGATGAGGGATTTGTTACAGCAAAGAAGGCGGGATCTGCTGTTATCACGGTAAAGACAACGGACGGAAGCAAAAAGAAAGTCAAACTGAAAGTAACAGTACGACCAGGAAAACCGGTGAATTTTATTGTTCAGAAAAAAGGAAAAAAGAAAGCTGTTTTCAGCTGGGATCCGGTAGCAGGTGCAGCGGGATATGAGGTTGCCCAGGCAGATTCTCAGAAAGGAAAATATACCACCATCTGGCAGCAGAAAAAGAAAACCAGCGTGGAACTGAAAATATCGAAAGATAAATATTATAAGGTTCGTGCATGGTATAAAAAAGATGGAGAATTAATCTATGGAGCTTTCAGCAAGGCAATAAAAGCATCATAAAAATTTTGCAAAATAAATGGGCTGCGACCGAAGAGGTGGCAGCCTGTTTTATGGAAAATACACAGAAGGCTTATAGTGAGTTTGACGGAGATATTTGATTCGTTTAAAATTATACATTATGAAGAAAATAAGATAGTTTGGATGAAAGACGGCAAAAATGGAAGGAGCAGAAAATGAAGGAACTGACAAAAAGTGAAGAACAGATGATGGATATTTTCTGGGACAGCAAGGAGGCACTGACCAGTGTAGATATTGTAAAAATGCAGGTGAAAGCAACCTGGACAAATGGGCTGGTACATAATATCATTCGTTCGCTTGTTCAGAATGGATATCTGAAAGAATGTGGAATGGAGCAGTTCGGACGGCAGTATGCCAGAAAGCTGATGCCGGCACTGACAAGGGAAGAATATATTGCAAAACTGATGATTCAGAAAAGCGAAGGGAAGAGTTCTGTGAAACAGATGGTGGTGGCTCTGGCGAAAGAAAGTGAGGACATGGAACAGGTCATCGAAGAACTGGAGGAGATCATTCGAAAGCTTAAGGAAGAACAGTGATTTAAGTTGAACGCACGCATGAATTATTTGAAAATTATATAAAATTCATACAATTTTCAAAGAATAAATGTCTGAATATTTAGAAAATAAAATAATTAAATAAAAATATAAAAATAGTATTGACAAATGAGAAGAAGCGTGCTACTATAATGACAACAACAAAGAAAGCCAAAGACAAACAAAAAACTACCTGTCAGGAGACGAGAAATCCTGGTAGAATAGAAAAAAGTCAGAGGCAAGGTTGTAAAAGGAACTGAATAACACGTAAGAACAGAAAGTAGAGGTCAAGTCCAATGGATGGGTCAGAAATAACAACTGTTCAGTATAGACGTGGTATGGCTGGTGTTTCCTGCGAAAACAACCTTTAACGATATAATTTCAGAAGAGATCGAATTTATAACAGATAATCGGAGATGGGAAAATCTGAAAGATATGGTTAAAGAGTAACGAAACAGCCACTATATTGAAGGATTACCACATTATTCAAAGGTTTTTAGATTATGTGTAAAGAAATATAATCTAAAAAATATAAGTATTTTATATATCATTCTCAGATATGGTTTTTACAGAACAGTCGGTTACTTTCATACAGTCGAAAGGAATAGAACCACATTTGAAGAAGAAATATATAGAAGAACGTATAGAAAATAGATATTCGGAAAAAGATATTTGAAACTTTGGGTTAAATAAAAAGCAAATATTATATATCGACTATAATATTTAACATAAATAGCAGGAAACTTTGAATAGAATCCTCCGATTACATTCTAAATAAAAATACAATTAAATATTGAAAATAAGGGAAACCGTTACGGAAAGTAGTGGAAGTAACGGTTTCCTTTTTTGTTCTTAAAAACAATTCTGTTACGAAAACAATTCCAAAAAATATAAAAAGGTGCAGCATGAAAAAAATAATGATTCTGATAAGCGTAATCTTTTTGATGTGTACAGGTATATGGTTTCGATTTCATACGAAAGAGTGCCGTGTAGTATCGGATCTGGCATATGATAAAAATAAAAAGGGTGATCATCTGGTATATATCCGGGAAGGGCATGAACTGGTTCCGTTTCTGGTATTGACTTCTGATTATAATGGCGAGACACTACTGTTGAGGAAAGAAGTACTGAAAATGAATATGCAGATAAATTCTTATGAAGCGTATTATGAAAACAGTTTTATGGATGATTATTTAAACCATGAATATATCAGACAGCTTCCGGATGGGATGCCTGTTTTGGAATCTGAGATTAAGATAACGGATGAGAAATCATTGGGAGTTTCGGGAACAGGGACAAAAAGTATAAAGAGAAAGATTTTTTTGCTGGCATACAGTGAGGTGATGGAAGATCAGAATATAAATGCAGCATCGGAAGGAACGTTTCTTAGATTTTTTGAGAAGGAAGAACAGCGTATTGTTTTGAAAGAAAATCAAAAAAACAGCTGGTGGCTGCGAACGCCGAACACATATTATACTTCCTGCGTTTATGTTATTGGGGCGAATAACAAGATCGGCTTTTCCAATGCATATGATAAAAATGGAGTGCGGCCGGCATTTTGTGTGCCGGGGGACTGCAAAATGGAAACCGATCAGGATGGACACAGAGTATTGCAGCAGAGGCAGTAAAGGAGTTTGGGAATATGAGAAAAATGAAAAGGATCATCAGCCTTTGGCTGGCTGTTATTTTAGTGATCACTGGTGTGGATCTGCCATTTGGCATCCTGGAAATCCAGGCGGCAGCAAATGTGAAGCGGTATACGGTATTGGTGCTGGATACCTCGGATACAGCAGAATTTACATATAATAATGAGACGATTTACACGGCAGATACGGCATTATCTGATGTCAAGAGTGCTGCCGGGAAATTTATCCGGGATATCAGTGCAACGGGCGGAGATAATTATGTGGCGGTCATTTCTTATAAAGATTATGCAACTACTGTATCTGGTTTTTCAAAAGAATACAGCTCGCTGATCAATAAGATTAATAATCTTTCCGCTTCCAGCACGACCAGAGATATATCAAGTGGTCTGGAACTGGCAAATTCTATGTTAAATCATGCAGATAGTGAAAATGTGATTAAAAATGTTGTGCTTTTTTCTACCGGAATGACCAACGAAGGCGATTATAATTATGATGGTTATTACGATGGAAATGTTGTGGGAAATGCATGGCACAGAAATGATACAAATGTTCACCTGTATGCATATGCAAATCATACACTGGAAGAAGCAGATCTGTTAAAAGATCAGGGAATTAACCTGTATTCTATCGGTCTGTTTAAGACGATGGCAAATATGCCGCAAGAAGGAAAGAATATTGCAGAATTTTTCAAAATGACTGCGTCTGATATCGCAACATCCGAGGATTATTTTTATCCGGTGTATTCGGTGGATGATCTGGAATTTACGTTTGGAGAGGTCGCAGATGATATTCTGTCTTCGGTAAAGGAGATAACGTTTACCTATAGTGGAGACAGTACAGCCAAATGTTATTATTCGGACAATTATTTTGCAAAGAGTGCCTATAATTATAGTCCGAGTCTGGCAACGATGTCGCTCAGTTTTGCAATGTCGGCATTTGGAAGCAGTGATGGCGGTCAGACGGATTACACCAATAAAAGCAGCAATGCCAGAGCGTTGTTGAAAGAAATGGGATTTGCAGATGAAAATATAGCAGTAAATGACTGGTTTACGAAGAAACCGACGACGGATTCGATTGGCGTTATCATCGGAAATAAACCTGTGAAAGTAAAAGATGAGGAATATACACTGATTGCAGTTGCTGTCAGAGGCGGCGGTTATGAGCAGGAATGGGCAAGCAATTTTACGATTGGTACATCCGGACAGCATCAGGGATTTAATACTGCGAAAAATAATGTTCTTTCTTATCTGAAACAATATATTTCCAAGCAGGGAATTTCCGGACAGGTTAAAATATGGGTCACGGGATACAGCCGTGCAGCGGCAACAGCGAATCTGGTGAGCGGTGAACTTGATAAGGGAATCGCTTTGGGAAACGATATCTCGTATCAGAGAAAAGATGTTTATGGTTATTGTTTTGAAACGCCGGCAGGTGCATTGAGCGAAGAGGTAAATGGGGATTCAAAGTATGATAATATATTTAATATTATTAATCAGAGTGATCCTGTGCCTTATGTAGCACCGGCAGCCATGGGATTTGGCAGATATGGTATTGATCGATATTTGCCGTCTGCGGAGTCAGAACCGAAAGATTATGCAGATCTGAAAAAGAAAATGCTGGCGGTCTACCAGGCGATGCCAACAACAGAGAAGTATGTTGTAGATGATTTTCAAATGAAAAAAATCTCTGTGGACAATCTGACCTGGAATGCGGTTGGGTTCTTAAAAGATGGGCTGATCGTCAATGATACGAAACATAATTATTCTCAGGGCGTATTTCTGTCAGATTATGTTACAATCTTATCTAAAAAATTTATCGTAAACAGAGAAAATTATGTTGATCGTTATCAGAATGAGATTCGGGAGATTTGTTCCGTAGTTTTTGGTTGTACCGATGAACAGTCAGGACGTCTGACGGATTCGATTGTATCGCAGGTAAAGAGTGAATGGTATAAATTTGTGGGTGCATATATCTGGAATACCGGGATCAATCCATGGGGAACGGAAGAAAAGGCATTGAAAATCGTATCGGGATGGCTCAGGAAAGCACTTCAGGATGCAGGAATCACAGATTATAATGAGCTTGTCATTGATTATGCGGGTGTGAAACTGAGTGATCTGATGCTTGCACTTGTCAGCAATCATCCGAATTATTTTACAACGGCTGTTTTAAATGGAGAAGGACTCGGGGCAGCTCATTATCCGGAACTGTGTTATGCATGGCTGGCATCGATGGACAGCAATTATGTCGGAACAACTGCAAATCGCCTGAACAATGGCGGATTCCGGATCATTCGAATCAACTGTGAGGTTGATGTTAAGGTTTTTGATGCAGAACAAAATAAGATTGCATCGATCATCAATGAGCAGTCGGATGAAACAGGAAGTTATATTGCAGGGGTGGATAACAATGGGCAGAAATATGTTGTCCTTCCGGTGGATGAAACTTTTTATGTGGAAATGACTGCACGTGAAAAAGACAGCGTCAATTACAGCATCAATGAATACAGTGCTCTGGCCGGTGAGTATACGCGAAACATCAATTATTTCAATATTGAGATGGAAAAAGGAGAAGTGGTGGAAGGCGTTCTCCCAGCATACGATAAAGCGGAGCTGGAGAAGGATACTCCGGAAGGTTCCGATGCGGACTACAGACTTTATGATGCAGATGGAAACACAATAAATTCGGATTCGGATTTGTCCGGCGACGATGCAAGAAATGCATATTTTACGGTGGAAGCACTTGTATCTGATGAAAAAGCCGGAACTGTGATTGGCGGAGGTATTTACCAGTATGGGCAGTTTGCGAAACTTCAGGCAATTCCGGAGGAAGAATATGTTTTCGAAGGATGGTACAGAAAAGGAATACTGCTTTCAAAAGAAGAGGATTACAGGATACAGATACTGTCTGATGAAAGCATTACTGCGAAGTTTGTGAAAAAGCGGACACCAAAAGTGGTAAAACTTTCAAAGACGAAATATGTATACGATGGAAAGACAAAAAATCCAGGCGTTATTGTACTTGATGGTGATGGCAACAGAGTATCTTCCGATCATTATACGGTATCGTATCAGGCAGGAAGAAAGAAGGTTGGTCAGTACCATGTAAATGTAAAAATGAAAAATAAATACTGTGGCAGCAAAACACTTTCTTTCAAAATTGTTCCGAAAGCGACGAAGATCATCCAAGTCATCAAAAAGAAGAAGGCACTGAGTATTTCCTGGAAAAAACAGAAAAAGCAGGTGTCAGGATATCAGATTCAGGTATCAACAAGCAGAAAATTCAAATCAAAAAAGACAAAAAATATCAGTGGTATGAAAAAGAACAGTACTACGGTATCCAAGTTAAAATCCAGAAAGAAATATTATATCCGGATCAGAACCTGGAAAAAGAAAAACAGAAAGAAATACTATTCTGCCTGGTCAAAAGTTAAAATCGGTAAGACCAAATAAGAGTATCGGGGAGCCGCAAAAAAACAGCGGCTTCCTTTTTGGATATTTCCGGGGAAAAAGAACCGGTCAGACGGAAAAATTGCGAAAACCCTCGGTTTGACAATGTATTTTTGGTGTAGTATACTTTAAAAACATGAAGAGTAATAGTAGAATAAAATAGGATAATAACAGGCAGGAACATATACGAGGTGAAACAGTGGATAAATACGAATACAACCTTAAGTTAGAAGAAATAACAAAGCTGGCTGATCAGGGATATTATGAAGATGCGGCAGATATTATTGATACGATTGACTGGCGGAGAGTAAGAAATGTCAGAACGCTTTGTATGATCAGCGAAATTTATGAAGAAGTCGGAAGATTGCAGGACAGTAAGGCACTTTTGCTTCGTGCATACCGCAAATCTCAGGCAGTGAGAAGCATTTTGTTCCATTTAACGGAGATTTCCGTAAAACTGCGGGAGTTTGATGATGCAGCGGAATTTTACAGTGAATTTGTTGAAGCAGCACCGCACGACAATTCACGTTATCTTTTGAAATATATGATCTATCGAGGCAGAGGTGCGGCGATCGAGGATCAGATTGAGATTCTGGAAGAATATAATCAGAAAGAATACACGGAAAAATATGCCTATGAGCTTGCAAAACTTTATTATCGTGCCGGACAGAAGGAGAAATGTGTTGATGCTTGCGATGATCTGGTTGTGTGGTTCAGACAGGGCAAATATGTTATCCGTGCACTCGAACTGAAACAGAGGATCAAAGCACTGACACCGGTACAGCAGGCGATTTATGACAACCGCAACGAAGCTACCATGCCAAAAGCGGAAATGGTAGAAAATGTAGCACCGGATCTGGAAAAAGCTATTCTGGAAAATATGCCAGAATCCAGCAAAGAAGTGATCACGGATGATGTGATTTCTGTAACGGAAAAAGAGATCGCACAGAGTGTCGCAGAACATACAGCTGAAAAAGAAGAAAATGATGATTACGGAATCTTTGCAGCATTTTCTGAAAATCAGGAAAAAACCGATCAGGAAGAACAGGATTTCCATAAGGAATTGCCAGTAACGACCCCGGAAAAGACTGTCGATAATGAGAATGCCGCAGAGAAGGCAGCGGATGATGCAGAGGTTGATGAGAAAATTATGGATGACGCAGATTCCGAAGCGGAAAACGTATCAAAAGAAAAGGCAGATGCAGCCGGTCAGGATGCACCGGCAAAAGCGGATAAAAAATATGAATTTAATACAGAAGACCTTCAGGCAGAACTTGCAAAGAGTATGCGGGATATTCTCTCCGGTATTCAGAGAAAACCGGATGAGAGTGATATTATCGAACCGATGAATGATGTGACTGCCGAGGCAGAAGAAGCAGCTGAAGAAGTTCCGGCAGAAGAGATCAAGAGAAACAATATTGATGATATTCTGCTGTCCATGAGCCTTGCACAGAAAGAAGCGGCAATCGCAGCAGTTCTGGGCAAAAAGGTTGAAGCAGAACCACAGCCAGTGAAAGCAGCAGAATCACATGTGGAGGAAGTCGCTGAAGTTGAGCCGGAAACAGAGGTTGAACTGGCTGAGAAAATAGTTGAGGTTGCACCAGAAGTTGAACCACAGGTTGAAGAAGTGGCTGAGGCTGAACCAGAAGAGGCAGCACCGATTGAGAAAGTAATTGAAGAAGTAGCAGAGCCAGAAGAGACACCACAGGTTGAAGAAGTAGTTGAGGCTGAACAGGAAGTAGAAGTGCAGCCGATTGAGGAAGTTGCGGAAGTATCTCAGGCTGAGCCGGAAACAGAAGTGAAAGAGGACGCAGCCGAAGGCGCAAGTGCGAAAAAGGCGGCTCTTGGAAATACAAGGGATATTGCAAAAGAGATTGAAGCGGAGCTTGAGAAACAGGCGGCGGAGCTCGAAAAGCAAGAGAAGGAAAAGCAGACCGAAAAAGAAAAGGAAGAAAAAAAAGAAGCAGCATCTGTAAAGGAAGAGGATGCAGTTCCGACGGATCTGACGGAAGAACAGAAGTATAATTTCTCTTATTTTGCAACGGTGGCAGGGCTGAGTCAGCAGATTGCTTCGGCATTATATATGGTAATGAAGAAGATGAAATCTACAGATCAGACGTCCAGAGTCGGCAATCTGATCATTCTCGGTGCAGAGGGCAGTGGAAAGTCTACGCTCGGTATTCGTTTTGCAAAGACAATCAGTGAAGAAAAAGGCGAGGAATCTGTAAAGATTGCAAAGATTTATGCAGAGGATTTCAATAAAAAGGATATCCCGTCTACGGTTGCCAAGATTGCGGGTGGTACGCTGATCATTGAGGAAGCAGGTGATCTGGATGATGCCGTTGTGGAACAGCTTTCCAAAGCGATGGAGTTCCGTACAGATGCACTTCTTGTGGTTCTGGAAGATGAGAAGAAATATCTGAAAGAGCTGTTTGAGAAGCATCCGGATTTCGCAGAGAAGTTTACAAGCGAGATTGTTATTCCGGTATTTACCAATGATGAACTTGTCGAATTTGGACGTACTTATGCTTACGAGGAAGATTACACGATCGACGAAGAAGCAATCCCGACGCTCTATGATAGAATCAGTGAGCTGCAGGAAGCGGGCAGACCGGTTACTGTGATCGACGTCAAAGAGATTGTGGATGAGGCCATCCGCCAGTCTGAAAAGATCGGATTCCGGAAACTGAGCATGGTTCTCTCCAAGAAGAGATACGATGCGGATGATCGTGTGATCCTCTACGAAAAGGATTTCAGATAGAAAAAGGAGTCTTCTACGACTGAGTTTGAATAATTGTAAAAAGCCTGGAAACCATTGAAAAATAAGGGTTTCCGGGCTTTTATTTTGCCTAAGTGTACCAGAAGTGTACCACATTCCAAAATTATAGGCTTTTTTGTGCATTTTGCCATGCTGCCGGAGACAGATCGGCGGCGGCACTGTCCTGAAGCTGCTGGGCCACATTACCATGCACATCCGGGTACAGATGGCCATATAGCTCCAGGGTGGTTTGTACCTTTTCGTGCCCCAGGCGCTCCGACACGGCCAGGATAGGAAAGCCCATGTGAATGAGCAGGCTGGCGTGAGAGTGGCGGAAATCATGCACACGAATTTTCTTGACGCCGGATTTTTTACAGCCGGCACGGAGCTGGGAGTTTACCCAGCTTTTTGTAAATGGAAATAGCCGGTCGTCCGGATCGTATTCCAGAAGCCGGCCAGCATAGTCCTGAACAATAGCGCAAAGGAAATCCGGCAGGGTAATATCGCGCTTGCTTTTTGGCGTTTTTGGCTCGTATATGACTTCCTGGCCATTGGCCACTGCAAAGTTTTTTGTGATATGCAGCACCTGATTAGTGAAGTCGAAGTCAGACAAGCTGAGCGCCAGCAATTCCCCCTCGCGGATGCCGGTATAAAACAGGATGTTAAAAGCACAGTAGGGCGTTGGCTTGTCTATAGCCTGAATGAAAGTTTTGAACTCGTCCTCGGTCCAGAACAGCATTGTATCCGCTTTTGATTTTCCCATGCTGCCAGCAACCGCCGCCGGACTGCCTGGGAGGCCGTAGTATTTGACGGCATAGTTAAGAATAGCAGCAACCTGGTTGTTGATAGTTTTGAGGTATGTTTTTGAGTACGGTTTACCATTTGGCTGCCGCAGCTCCATAAGCGTGTTTTGCCAGTTGCGGATCATGAGCGGCGTGATCTGGTTTATTGGCGTGTTGCCGAAATAGGGCAGCAGTTTTTTTGTAATAAGGTGCTGCTTATTTTCCCAGGTGGTGGCGCGCAGCCTGGTTTTACAATCTGCCATATACAACTCTACCAGGGAAGCGAACGACATGTCACAAGATGCAGCCGCTTTTGTAAGAAATTCGCGTTCCCACTCCTGGGCTTCCCGTTTGGTTATGAAGCCCGTTTTTTTCTTTTGCACCCTTTTACCGGTCCAGTCGGTGTACCTGAATTTGCTGTACCACTTGCCGGTTTTGGGATCTTTAGCCACTGACATTTTCAGACTCCTCTGGGATGCGGTTGGCTATGACCGTTTCAAATTCCCGTAAATATTTAATATAGGCACCATAATAAGTATAGCCGGAAGCTGAGGCCGGTACCGCGCCGCTTTTAATGAGCTTTGCGACGGCCAGATCATGCGCCAGCTGATCCGGAGCAACCGGAAAGGTGCCCGTAAGCATTTCTAAATTTTCCATACGAACCTCCATGTTAAAAATTAAAGCACGGTGCAAGTACAGTGCAGGCACAAGAAAAGCCCGGCTGAATCCTGAATCCTGATTCCCTATTCCTGATTCTAAAAACCATATGGTCGTTGCTGAGCAGCCGACCGGTGCCCGCAAATGTACTTTGCGCCATTTATTATTTTGCTGTCGAATGTATACCATCCGCAAAGGTTACACTGTTGCTGCTGTTTTGTGTGACAGACCAAGCATCCCCACTTTTTTCTGAACACCAATCCCATAATTTGGAATTATTAGAATCCAGGTACTGTACAGAAATTTTTGTGTATGGCATAGATAACGGATCGTTGTTGCAAAGCTGGTTGAAAACGTCAACGGCAGCAGTAAGTTCTTGTGCAGACTGAGCACCGCATTGTTTGGTGTTTTCGGCAGATACTTGTACTGAAATAGCGGTGTCGTTTACTGAATAGCCAGCATTGTACGGAAAGCTGGACATAACCCAAAAGTAACCAGAGCGGTAATCTTCTGGAAGTGAATAGCCACTTGTTCCATATTTTTCAGCCATTTCATACAGACTTTTATCCTGAGCGACAGAAAGATCGCGAGCGCCCAGCACTGCCATATAAAACTGATCGAAAATACTATTTTTATCCTGGTCCTGCATAATGTTTATATGCGTTGCATTGAATGAATAAACATTGCTATAACCAGAAATTCCAACATTGGCCATATCGTCGCCAGACATGAACGTGAAAGACATACTTGTATAAGAATTCCATATATCCGGTATTTGTATAACACGCACTAAATCCCAAAAGAAACGGCGGGTATTTGCATTGAATTCCCCGGATGGTATATCCATTGTGACATATAGACAGCTATCAGATTCTTGCAAGGTAAGGTTCTGATCCAGCGATGTGACAGAGCTATAAACAGAGCCGGAGGAAACAGATGTTAGATTTTGTTCTGCTGCAGATAGATCCTCTTGCGAACCAACGGAGGAATGAGAAACTTCTGTTTGCTGTTGTGTTTCTGATGCTGAACTAGATTGCGCACCAGAACAGCTGGAACAGGAGAGAACAAGGACACCCGACAGAAAAAGTGCTGTTATTTTATGGGGGGGGGTAAACAGATGTTTGCTTTTCATAAAAAACCTCCTATTTTTTGTTTTTATCTGCCGCTTCTGCCTTTTGCAGAATTTTGGCATAGTCCGCAATACGAGCCTGATTTTCCGGAGAGAGTTCCGCCCAGTTGGATATCATTTCCATGTCCCCGCGGCTGAGCAGATCAATTATTTTTGGAACTTCAAAGGAAGTGCCCTCGTAAGTGCGGTATTTTGTACGACCTAAGATGTAGTCAGTAGAAACCCCAAAGATATCCGCCAGCTGAACAAGTAGATCGCCGGATAGCTGCAAGGAGCCGTTTTCATATTTGGAAATTGCTGAATCTTTTACTTTAAGGCGCTGACCTAATTCAGCCTGAGTCCAACCGCGCTCTTGTCGTAAAACTTTGATGTTATTGATAGTAGACCCCTCCTTTCTGGTTGGATTATATCACTTTCCACGGTGGAAAGTAACCACATTAACATTATTTTCTGAAATAGAAAATTAACTATTGACATTTTCCAAAATAGAAGATATATTATAACCATAAAGTTTCCAAAATGGAAGAAAGGAGTGAAGCAGATGTACGAAGATTTACGCAAGATACGAACAGAACGCGGTATCCGTTTAAAGGAATGTGCCGACGTTATAGGCGTTCAGGAGGCTTGCTACTGTAAAAAGGAACTCGGCGACCTTAAATTTTCCTTAGAGGAAGCAAAGGCGCTGGCAGAATTTTTTAAACTGCCTGTCGAAGTGCTTTTTTTTAAAGAGAAATCTTCCAAAATGGAAAGATAGGTTATTTTACAATTATATTTTGCCACATGGAGGAAAAAAATAAATGCAAAGCCGAGTAACAAAAGCGGCGGGCAACAGGTACTGCCAGGCACGACTGAAAGCGGCAAAGTACAACGAAAAGCTCTTGACGAGAGCCGGAGCTGTTGACTACTTGCCAGGGGTTACAGAGGACAGCCTGAAAAAGTACGAGCTGGACATAACGAAAACCCCAAACACGGTTGTGGCACTTATGGCTGACGCATACGCGGAGCCGGAATTGAGAGCCTGGTATTGTGCTAATGAGTGCCCGTTAGGAAAAGACAGAATCGCAGAGATCAGCGACATGCCGCCAGAAAGATGCGTGCTCCGAATGAGGAGACACATGGACGACATGCAAGACGCCCTCACAGAATTTGCAGAGATTGTTGAGGACGGGGTAATAACACCGGAGGAGCTTGAAATGGTACCGGAAATAAAAAGACGGTTTACAGAGGCCCGGCAAAAGGTTGACGAAATGCTGGCCGCCATAGAAAAGATTGAAGCCCGCAAAGGGTATCCGGATTGAGAAAAGAGGTGCAGGAGCATGGGAAGAACGGCAGCAGCTGCAAAAGAACCACCTAAGTTTTTGAGAGTGGCAGACGTGGCAGCCATGCTGGATATATCAGAAAGCCACGCGTACAAGATTATGCGACAGCTAAACAAAGAGCTGGAAGCAAAAGGCAAGATTGTGACAGCCGGCCGAGTATCCAGGAGGTACCTGGAAGAAAGGATGTATTGATGGCAGATAACACATGGAAGTTTTTAGAACACCAGGAAAGCAACCCGGAAGCCTTGAAGCAGGCAGTTGATACCCTGATCGGGTACACAAAGAAAAAGGGATTTGCAGGAGCTGAGAACGCACAGCTGGACAGCCTGGAACTTGTAAAACACGTCATTATATGCGAGGCCGCGGCGATGGTATTAAGCGACGACTGGCAGGCATTTATGAAATACAGAAAAGCAGGAGGCAAGGAAGATGGAGAAAACAAACGTAATTAAGCTCAAATATTTAAGAGCCGGACAGCCATCCGGAAGAGAGTACACATTTTACACACCGGCACCGGTTGAGGTTGGCGACATTGTAGACATTGCAGTGGTAAGCCCGGACAACACAAGCCAGGGAATGGTCACAGCGGTAAACGTACCACTGGAAGAGATTGAGGCATTTAAGGACAGAGCCAAGACGATCATCGGAAAGGCAGCGCCAAAAGCAGAAGCTGAGGAACCGGAGCAGAAAACGCTGCTGGATGTATAAGGGGGAGCAACATGACAAGAAAGACAGTAATGCACAGAGAAACAGAGGTTTTTGTGGTTGAGGAAAAGCTGGCACCGAGAAAGGAAGCCATCAAGCGCCGCGTAAAACTGGAAAGATGTATTGCAGCGGGTATCAACCTGGGAGCAATGATCCTGACGGGGAGCGCACTGGTAAAGATCGGGTTTATGGTTTTTACAGTGATCGACAGCAGAACCGGAGGCCTGGGCGGCGAGGTTTTAGTATTTCCAGCACTGGCAATGATGTTTTTGTGGGGCCGTGAAATTGGCCTGGGAGAAGCAAGACGGGAGGCAGAAGCTATTGAGGACAATGGAGGAGAGTATTGAGCAGAAAGCGCAGGAACGCGCAGACAGAAAGCTGCAGTACATAATTGGCAGATACGGGGATGCGAACGGAGAACGCCGCAAACCATATTACAGAGAGCAGCTGATCCAGGAAGCAAAGGCAGCGTTGAGCTGGGAAGTTTTTAGCCTTGCTTTTATGGAATTGTGCAAAGAAAATGCCCCGGTGACACCGACCAAAGCGTCCGAGGCATAACAGCAGCAGTTAAAAAATAACCGCTTTTGCCTATCTTATCACGAGGCAAGGCGAAAGTAAAGAGATCGGAGGACCTGAAAGAATGAAAATTTTGAAAATGAAGCTGGAAAACTTCCAGGGCGTGAAAGAACTGGAAATTGACCCGCAGGGCGAAAGCAGCGCGATCTATGGCGATAACGGAACCGGCAAGAGCACCGTATACAATGCCTTTACCTGGCTGATGTACGGCAAGCCGAGCACCACAGAAAAGAACTACACACCAAAAACCACCGGCAGCCATAACCTGCACCATAGCGTGGAAATGACCGTGGAACTGGCAGACGGTTCAGAAATGGTACTGAAAAAAGATTACCACGAAGTTTACAAGACCATTAAAGGAAACCCGCAGCCAGTGTTATCCGGACACACAACAGATTACAGCATGGACGGGGTACCGGTAAGTGAAACCCAGTTTAAAAAGAATCTGCTGGAAATTTACCATGATGAAGAACTGGCAAAGATGCTGACCTCTTACAACTACTTTTTGGAAAACATGAAAGTAGCAGACCGCCGCAAAATCCTGTTACAGGTGTGCGGGGATGCGGATTTTAATGAGGTTATTGAGAGCCAGGGCGACCTGTTGAGAGAACTTCCAGAAATGCTCCGCAAGCCTGGAAAGGCAGAAAATTATTATACCGTGGACGAATACAGAGCCATTGCTGCAAAGGAAAAGAACCTGACAGACAAAGAACTGGACGACATCCCGCAGCGTATTGACGAGGCAGAGAAAGCAAAGCCGGACGTTACGGGCCTGGATGCACAAACCATTAACAACACCATGGCAGAGATTAAAGAGAAGCGCAGGGAACTGGAAAGCCAGAGAGCTGCCAGAGAATCCGGAGCAACAACGACGATCCGCCAGCAGATTGCAGAACTGGAAAGCCAGAGAGCTGCCGGAGAGGCCAAACATGCGAGAGCAGAAGCCGAGGCAAACAAAGGAGCCTACGAGCGGATCAGCAACCTCCGCTATATGGCAAGTACCATTGAAACGGATATCATGCACACCGAGCAGGACAAGCGCGAGCATGAAAACGAAATCCAGCGCCTGAACCGCAGAAGAGAGCAGCTCCTGGCGGAGTGGAATGAGGAAAATGAAAAGGAATGGACCGGATCGGAGATTTGCCCGACATGCGGCCAGCAGCTTCCGGCAGAGCAAATTGAGGAAGCAAAGGAAAACTTCAATACAGCCAAGGCACAGAACCTGGAAACAATCAACAAGCGCGGCATGACAGAGTGCAGCAGCGGAATGATTAAGAAAGAGCAGGACGAAATTGAAGCCCTGGACGCTCGCCTGGTGGAACTGAAAGAGAAGAAAGCAGAAACAGCGAAGAACCTGGCAACAGCTGAAAAAGCGGTACTTGCAACAACGGACTATAAGGGCACAGCAGAGTACAGACAGTTTACAGAGCAGATTGAGAGCCTGCAGGAAAAACTGAAAGATGCCAGGGCGGCAGCTGCTGAGGCAGACAATGTGCTGAGCGGACAGCTGAAAGAACTGGACGAGAGCCTGGAAGCTGAACAGAGCAAAAAGGCACAGCTGGCCATGGTTAAAAAACAGGACGAGAGAATCGCCCAGCTGGAAAAGAAAGAGGAAGAACTGGCAGCGAAATATGAGCAGCTTCAGAAAGGTATTTACCTTTGCGAGCAGTTTGTAAAAGCGAAAACAAAGCTCCTGGACGAGAAGATCAACAGCCGCTTTAAAACATTGCGTTTCCGGTTGTTTATCGAACAGCAGAACGGCGGCATTGCAGATGATTGTGAGGCCCTGGTACCTTGTAAAACTGGCCTGGTGCCATTTAAGAGCGCGAACAACGCAGCACGTATCAATGCAGGCCTGGAACTGATTGACACGTTGGCCGAGTATTACGGCGTAGAGCTTCCGGCCTTTGTGGACAATGCAGAGTCTGTTACAAAGCTGACACAGACGCAGACACAGGTTATCCGCCTGGTGGTATCCGAACCAGACAAGACCCTGAGATTTGAGAGAGGAGACAAGTGAGCATGACAAGAGTACACCCGCAGTTTTTAATGAATGGTTTTAAGAAAGCCGTAGAAAAGCAGGATTTTGGAGAGTTTAACAAGGAATTAACTAACGGCATGAATTACTGGACAAACCTGTTTAATACAGAGGTTGGAGCACTGGACCCGGACGAGGCACCGCTGATCATTGCCGCACTGGAAGAACTGGCGAGTACCTACAAGAAAACGGTACCTGGCGCAGGAAATATTGCAGATACTTTCCGCAAGAACACGAAAAGCATTGTGTTTATGACGAAAGTACCGAAAGGCAACTAATGGACGGCGAAATTTTTACAATCCGTGCCCGCAGGTGTAAGCGGTGCGGCAGACTCCTGACCAGCGCGGAAGCAGTAGAAAAAGGGTATGGTTGCCAGTGCGCTGCAAAGGCACAAGCTGAGGAAGATGAAAAGAAACCGATACCCGGACAAATGACCTTTGACGATTTATTTAAGAATATGGAGGAGTAGAACATGGCAAACGAAATGACAGTACAGAAAACGGAGAGCCTGAGCAACAGCGAGGCATTTACAAACAAGGTTTTAAAGGAGTTCGGCAGCAATGTGGCCGGAAACATCCAGGTAACTGATTACCAGAGACAGCTGATCCAGGGATATTTTATCGCAACTGATAGAGCATTAAAGATGGCCGAGGAGAAGCGCGTGAGCAAGAATGAAAACAACAAGGATCATAAGTGGGACAATCAGGATCCGATCAACTGGAACACGGTAGACCTGAACGCCCTGGCACTGGATGTTGTGCACTATGCTCGTATGGGCCTGGACATGATGCAGGACAATCACCTGAGCGCTATCCCGTTTAAAGATAACAATCGCTTATCCAGAACCGGTACAAAGATGTACGTGGTAAACCTGATGCCTGGATATAACGGAATCCAGTATATTGCTGAAAAGTACGCGCTGGAAAAGCCGGTATCCGTTACCGTAGAGCTGGTTTACAGCACAGACACCTTTAAGCCACTGAAAAAGAACAGAGAAAACCGCGTTGAAAGCTATGATTTTGAGATTAACAACGCATTTGACCGCGGGGAAATCGTTGGAGGATTTGGCTATATTGAGTATACGGAGCCGACCAAGAACAAGCTGATCATCATGACCCTGAAAGATATTTTAAAACGTAAGCCGGACAAGGCTTCCGGAGAATTTTGGGGAGGTAAGAAAACAGCCTGGGAGAAAGGCCAGAAAGTGGAAGTTGAAACAGAGGGCTGGTTTGAAGAAATGTGTCTCAAGACCGTAAAGCGTGAGGTTTACAGTGCCAAGAACATGCCAAGGGACCCGAAAAAGATTGACGACGCCTATGAGTACATGCGTATGCAGGAGATCAGACTGGCACAGATGGAAACCCAGGAAGTGATCGACGCAGAAGCCAACCAGGTTGTAATTGACACGGAAGCCCAGGAGACACCGCAGAAGCCCGCACAGCCGGCCTTTTTGACCGACGACGGAGGACAGCAGGCTCTTGACCTGGGAAGCCCAGCAAAGCCGCAGGCACAGCCACAGCCTGCACGTAACACTACAGCGGCGCGCACCACAGCAGCAACCCGCACAGCAGGACCGACGTTTTAATGCTGATTAACCCTATAGCATCCGGCAGCAGTGGCAATGCCTATTACATAAGTGACGGGCAAAGCAGTTTGTTGTTGGATGCAGGGATCCCGCTGGCACAGATACAAGCCGGATGTGGTTATAAGGTGTCACAGTTGAGTGGCTGTCTTGTGACACATGGCCACGGGGATCATGTGAAAGCTGCAAAGGCCCTGGCTCGCATGGGCGTGAATATTTACACCAGCCAGGGAACAGCAGATATGGCAAACCTAACCGGGCACCGAATTTGCACGGTGCGAGCACTGGAAAGCTTCCATGCAGGCACATTTGAGGTACTTCCCTTTGATGTTGAGCACGACGTACCGGAGCCGCTGGGCTTCCTGATCCGGAGCACAGTGACCGGGGAAAAGGTACTTTACTTTACTGATACGGTTTACATCAAATATACCTTTATAGGCTTGACTCACATAATGATGGAAGCCAATTACGACCCTGAGACAATGGAGCAGAACGTAAAAGAGGGCCGCATACATGCTGCCAGAGCCAAAAGAACCATAGGCTCGCACATGAGCATTGAAACAGTTATAAAAACGCTGGAATCGTTTGATTTAAGCAGGCTGCAGCAGGTTTACCTGTTACACCTGAGCAATGACAACAGCCAGGCCGCAGACTTTAAGCGGCGCGTGCAGGCCCTGACAGGCAAAGAAGTGTACTTGTGCTAAAGGAGGTCTGAACAATGGCAAGAGCAAGGAACATTAAGCCTGGATTTTTTGACAATGAAATCCTGGGAGAACTGCCAGCATTGACCCGCCTATTATTTATAGGCTTGTGGTGCCTGGCAGACCGTGAGGGACGTTTACAGGACCGCCCCAAACGAATAAAAAAGGAGCTGCTGGGCTATGATGATGTGACTGCAGATGATGTTGACACCATGCTGCAGCAGCTGAATGATAACGGATTTATACAGCGATACGAGATCGCAGGAGAGCAATACATACAGGTAACAAACTTCTTGAAACACCAGAATCCACACTGCAAAGAGCAGGCGAGCGTAATACCTGCACCAGATGGCGAGGATATGGGCCTAGGCGTTGTGGCAGGAATCCACGTAAAAGGGCGCACGGGAACAGCTGAAAACAGCCAAGACCTCCGGACTTATCAGACCGAAAAAGAGCAGGAAAACACAAAAACACAATACGCGCACGGTGCAAGTACAGTGCAAACACAAGAACAGCACAAGAAAAGCCCGGCTGATTCTCTGATACCGGATTCTCTGATACCTGATACTAAAAAACATACGGTCGTTGCCGAGCAACAGACCGCCCCGGAACCGGAGGAACTTGACGACGAGGAAGAGGCAAAGCCAGGTAAAAGACAGCAGAGTCCTGACTGGAAAACAGCCAAGACACCGCTGGAAAAGAGCTTTTGCAGATTTTGGGACGCCTTTCCGGCAGTGCGGAAGAGAGCAAAACCGGCGTGCTGGAAGAAGTGGAAGCTGATCAAGCCAGACGAGGAAATGACTGAGCATATACTCCACGCCATTGAGGTAAGCAAGCAGAGCAGCGACTGGAAACGCGGGTATGTGCCTATGCCGCTGACCTGGTTGAATCAAGGACGCTGGGAGGATATAAGCGAGGAGGTAAGCGTAAATGAGCACAGTAACAATGGCAGCAATGCCGCAGGAAGCCATACAGCAGGGTTCCACACAGCCGGAGACTACTAAGCCGGACAAGTACAGCATAAGCACCGCGGAAGCCCTGAGAGAGGGGTACAGCGTGCCGGAGCCGGTACCGGAAACAGTAAGCTGCAAGTATTGTGGCAGAAAGCTGGAATATTACGGCCTGGTTAGCCCGGTAGCGCCGCGACATGTGATCATGTGGAAGAGCCGCCCGGAGCGCTGCACATGCAGCGAGGCGCAGGACTTCTGGAAAGACTGGGACGCAAAGGAAGAGGCCCGCAAGGCAGCTGAGGCAAAACAGAAAGCCAGGGAGGAAGAAATGCAGCGGTTCCGCAGCATGATGGAGCGCAGCGGCATGAAAGCAAGATTCCAGAACAGACGTTTTGAGAATTTTGTCCAGGACACCCAGGGACGACGCCAGGCATACACCCAGGCAAAGAAGTATGCCGACAACTTCCAGCGTATGCGTCCGGTTAAGAATGATCGCAACCACATAACACCGCCAGAGATTGAGCGCAACGGCCTGTTTATGGCAGGCGGGTATGGTACCGGAAAGACCCACCTGGCAGCGGCCATTGCAAACCAGCTGATCAGTGAGGGAACGGCCTGCATCTGCATGACCATGATTGACCTGCTGGACAGGATCCGGGAAACATACAAGGCAGCTGGCAGTGACGTAGACGAAGCATACATCCTGAGCCAGTACGAGGAAGTACCGCTCCTGATTATTGACGATATAGGCAGCGAACAGCCGACTGAGTGGGGCGTGAGCAAGATATTTGCCATTATAAACGCTAGGTATGAGGGATATATGCCAACGATCATCACAACAAATTACAGTGGCCCGGAGCTGGTGCAGCGTATGACACCGGAGAGTGGAGACAGCAGGAACGCAGAGAAAACCCTGGATCGCCTGAAAGAGACATGCGTCGGGATTGATATGACGTGGGAGAGTTGGAGGTCGAAATAATGGGAATCAATTTAAGAGACAAGCCGGTTGCAGAAATGGGTATGTGTGAACTGGCATATAACGATTGTTATGTTAAAGGCAAACAAGCAATGTATAGAAATTACAGCGTGGACATGCCAGCCAGGGAACTAATAAGAGCAGTATACCAGAGTCGTAACGTGGGTATGCCGCGTGAGTTTTGGGGGAATGACGAAGTATTTGACGAAATAATGATGGATAACTTGCAATACGGCTATGACACGTTTGACGGGTTAATGGCAATGCTTTATCAGCAGATATGGTCCAAGGCAGAAATGAGAGAGGTACTGCTGAAAGTGCAGAAAGGCCAGAATATAAAAACACTGGTTTAGGAGCCGAGAACAATGAGCAAAGCAACATTATTGCAAGGCGATTGCATGGAACTTATGAGCCGGATCCCGGACGGCAGTATTGACATGGTGCTGAGTGATTTACCGTATGGCACAACACGCTGCCGGTGGGACACTCCGATCAACCTGCAGGAGTTATGGAAGCAGTACCGGCGAGTGGTAAAGGAAAACGGCGCCATTGTACTTTTTAGCGCACAACCTTTTACCACGGAGCTGATCAGCAGCAACAAAGCCATGTACCGCTATGAATGGATATGGAGAAAAACACAGCCCAGCGGATTTATGAACGCCAAGAAAATGCCGCTGAGGACCCACGAAAACATAGAAATATTTTACCGGAAGCCGCCGACCTATAACCCGCAAATGACGCACGGGCACAAGAGAAAGACAGCGACGGCATATGGAACCAGGGAATCGGATGGCAGCAGCTGTTATGGCCGGGAGGAAAGAAACTATACATATGACTCCACGGACCGGTATCCGGTGGATGTGCTGCAATACAGCACCGGGGACAAGTCCAAGCGCCTACACCCGACGCAGAAGCCCGTGGACCTGCTGGAATACCTGGTCAAGACCTACACGAACTCAGGAGAGACAGTCCTGGACAACTGCATGGGAGCCGGGAGCACCGGCGTTGCCTGCTTGAATACCGGACGGGAATTTGTAGGGATAGAGCTGGATCCGGAATATTACCAGATTGCAAAAGAAAGGATTGAGCAGCATGTGGAAAATATTTTTTGAATATATGGACAAGTCCAAAATTACATTAACGGGAAAAGGTTCTGACATTTCGCTTCGATTAGCAATGAAATACAACAACCTTTACAATCGCGAAGCGGTTAGAGCTGAGTATCAGAGATACCCCAAAAATAAATATGCTGCAATACCGCTGGAAGTGAAAATTAAACAGTTAAAAGAAACGGAGGAATGAGAGCCATGGGAGAAGAAAAGAGCCGTGATATTACCGGCATTACAGTGAGATACAGCGACGGCAGCACAAAGGAAATTCAAAGCGGGTGTTGTGTGGACCTGGAAAAGGGCAGCGACGATTTATCAGTTGAAATGCTGAACGTGAAACCGTTTGACCTGGTACGCCTGGCATACGGCCTGGTGGCCGCAGTGCAGCGCCTGGGAATGAGAGACAAGCTCGAACAGTACGCAAACGGAGTTGGAGAGGGACAGGACAATGGATAAAATAACCGTTTACACCGACGGTTCCGCCCTGAGCAACGGTCGCCCTGGTTCCGGATGCGGCTGGGCCTGTAAGTTGATATATAAAGGCCAGGCTCGTATGAAGTCCGGCGGAGCGATAGGAGAAACTAACAACCGTATGGAAATGCAGGCGGTTTTGGAAGCTATGAAAAGCATAACTGATAAAACGATACCGGTTGAAGTGTATTCAGACAGCAACTATGTGGTGGAAACCATGAACGGCCATTTTGCTATGAAAAAGAACCGGGACCTCTGGCGGAAACTTATGAGGGAACGGCAGAAATTTACCAGTATCCGGTTTATATGGGTAAAGGGACACGATAAGAACCAGCACAACAATGATGTGGATCGCCAAGCAGTGGCAGAATCCCGGAAAGCATTGGAGGCGCAGCAAGGCTGATGAAAGCAGAGGAATTTGTAAAGACATTTACCAAAGAGGAAATTCTGGACGCACTTTTTCATAAGAGCCGCCTGAGTGAAAGAGCGGCAAGAAACTTATGTGTGGCACTGTTTGAGGAGAAAAGTGACAGGCTGCTCAATGAAATGGAACAAAGTACATCCAGGCAAAAACCGAAAAGTTTACGAGAATTTATGCAGCAGCAGGAAAAATTTGAAAAATTAGACAGACAGCAGGAAAAGTTGAGTAAAAACTTTGATTCACTTGAATGGTAGGAGGTGTGGCAGATGGACAAAATTGAGGCCGTGAGATACCTGAAAGAGCTGGGTAAAGATGCGACGCTGGAAGATGGCGTCGTAATGTTGAGAAGCAGAGCAACCGGCGCGGCACTGGATAGAGAATACAAGGCCATGAAAAAAGACCTGAAAACAGCAGGGTACAACGGAAGCCTGGGAATCCGAGGCGTGAGACGGGAGGCGGAAGCGTGAGAAAAGCGAGCATGAACTTTAAAAGCGGAGCCTTATATACCAAGGATGGCCGTAAACTTGCCGACATTGACAGCGGCGTTATTGAGTGGGGCGTGCAGGTAACAGCGGAAGCTCCAGCAAAATCGGTGGCAACGGTCACCAGGAACGCAACCGGAACTATTGAGAGTAAGCTGCAGATCGGCCACCTGGATGTGTTAAGCCTTATGTACGGCATGAGAATTACAAACAACTGGTTAAAAATGCACGGCGGGATCATGGCCAGGAATGGCGGCAAGAAAAAGAAAAGGAGATTGTTTTGAACAAGATACAACAGATTTTTGGGCTGGATCCGGAATACAACAGGAAGATGGAGGAGCAAGCTAGACAGCTGCATGAGAAAGCACTGGCAGAGAAATGGTGTTGCACATGTGAATATTACATACCAGTAGACCCAAACCTCCCCGGTTTTGTGACAGCATTTCCAGAATGTGAATACGGCGGCATGGCCGTCGAAACCTGCAGCAGGTACCGCGTGGCAGGAAGCGCAATCCGCAACAGTGCCTGGGCTGACCGGATCCGCGAGAGATTTACAAGGGTGGTGTGAGCATGGACAGAAAAGAAACAACAAAGTTCCTCGGCCAGCTACTTATAAACACACGTTTTGGAGGAGCGGGGAAACACTGGGCCAGTGAGGTAAGCATTGACCCGTGGGGGCGAGAAGCAAAAAGAGTTGATTACATGCAATTTTCCCCAGCTGATCAGTGCTCCATATCCGGGATAGAAAAGGGCATATTTACCTGTTACGAGGTAAAGAGCTGTAAAGAAGATGTTTACAGCGGGAATGGCCTGAACTTCCTGGGAGAGAAAAACTATATTGTGACCACAATGGAGTGCTACAAGGACATTTTACCGGATTTACGGAGCGGGAAATTTGCCAAACACATGCGCGAACAGTTCCCGGAATCTTCCAACTACTTCGGTGTAATGGTTGCAATACCGGACTGGGCGGAGGCAACAGACGAATTTGAGAAGCCCACGCCATTAGACGCAGAGGTAAGGCAGTGGAAACTGGCGGTCATATTGCCGTGTCGCTATGGACCGAGAAAGCGCTCCATGACAGAATTATTATTTTGCATGTTGCGGAGCGGACATTGAGGAGGAAGAACTATTGACAACAATAATTTTTATTTTAGAGCTGGCTGCCCTGGCTGCATTGACCATATGCGGGGCGTTGCTGCTTCTGGATGTGAGAGACAAGAAAAAACGGCCAGAGGATGAACCGGACCAGACGGAGGAATGGTTAAAACCACCGGAACACATAAATTGCAGGTGCACCATATATTACCCGCTGGATAAAAAAAGAAAATGCAAGAGGCGACCAAAAGGGCAGACTGGCCGGAAACACCCAAAAGGAAAAAGGGAGGTCTGAGCTATGGAGTATACAAAGACAGTAACGGTCAAAAGAACGTACAACGTAGAATTTTACCCAGGCGTATTTGACTGCACGGTGGGCGAATTTATACAGCAGCGGGAACGCCTGGGAGTCCCAACACAGGAATTTAAGACCTGTTTTATTTGCGGACGGCATTTGGCCATGAACAGAATACCGATTGTGATCAGCGTATCCGGAAAAGGAAACCGGTTCGCGTGTGATAAATGTTATGAAAAAAGCCAGAGGGAGAAAGAACATGAAAAAACAGAGTTGTAGAATGACACAGCAGGAGCGAGAAACGCACAGGGAAGCCACTAAGCTCCGTAAAATGACAGACCAGCAGCTGGTTGATTATGTGAATAGCCAGAAAGAACAGGCGGGGCCAGCTAAAGACCAGGAGGCCGTACATAAGGCAGAAATCGAAGAGTTGGAGGCGGAGGTCGCTAAGTACAAAGCAAAAGCCAACAAAGCGGAAGCAGAGGCCAGAAAAAATGCAGAAAATGCAGTAAAGGCCATTAAGGGCAAAAGCACCGGAGGAAAAGCAGCGGTTGAGCGATTCCTCCAGGAGCTGAAAAAAAAGACCGGATCCGGCAATGGAATCGGCAACGGTACAATTTTTAAATTAAAGAGAATCCTGGACACAATGCCGGACGATTTCGCAGAAAAGGAGGCGTGATCCATGGCATGGGATTCTGGCACATACAGGAGGGACGCCAGCAAGGCGAACCGCGGCAAACCATTTGAGGATTTTATCAATTTTGCAAACGAGAAATACCAGGCCAAAGGCATAGCAGTCATGCACAAGGTCCCCACGGAGTTTATACCGCTCCGCGGGGCACATGGCCAAGTTGCAAACTGCAAGGTAGAACGCAAGAGTTGTGTGGATTATTTGGGCCGTTTCCGGGACATTCCAGTGGCGGTCGAGGCAAAGCACACCCAGGGAGCTAGAATTGATTTCTCGGCCGTCCAGGACCACCAGGCGGAGTATTTAGACGCATGGATGGAGGGAGAGGGCAGGCAACTTGCTTTTGTGGCCGTAAGTTTTGGCATGAATCGGTTTTTTATGGTACCGTGGAGCTTCTGGAAAGCAGCTCGCGATTGTTGGGAGAGACACAAGAAAACAAAGCAAAAAGAAATTGCCATTGTGCAGCAGTATGGGTGGACCTGGGAGACACCGGGAACAGCCAGCGCAAAGGCAGAAGATTTGCTTCCAGACTGGGAAGTTGATACAGGCGGTTTTTATGGCCTCCAGTACCTGCAAATAATTGACAAAATAGCAGGAGGAGAAACGAAAAATGAGAACAGAGGACCAGGTAATAACACAATTTAACATGAGATTAATCCGGGCAGTGATGCCACAGGGGGCGCCTATGATAGTCGTGTATGAGGATCCGAAAGACTATCCGGGTCTTTTTGTGGCACGCCTGTTTGATGGCCGGAAAAGTACGCACCTGATAGCCCTGGCGGACACATTAGAGGACATAAGAGAGGCAAAGCCGGAGCGGATGCGGATCGTAAATCGGATAGAACAGGACAGCCTGCAAATTGTGGAAGCCTGGCTCTAACAGAAAGGAGCAGCGAGCATGAGAAAAAAGGCAGCGGGAATATTAAAAGCAGTCTGGACGATTGTGATCAGCGTTGCACTGATCAGCGCAGGCCTGATGTGCCTGAGCCTGCAAAAGCAGGTAGAGGAGCTGAGCAGATTACCAAAAAACGTGCTGGTCTATGATCGGAGCCGCAAAGAAATTGTTGAGTATTACGGCACTCCGGAGAGAATTGGCAGCAGCCTGGTATTGCACGACGCAAACATCCTGAATATTGAGGATGTAAGCCACCTGGTAGAGTAGGAGGCGGCTATGGGAAGAAAAGAACGCAGAGCCAAGGAGCGGCAAGAGAGAAAAGAAAGTATCCGCATGACGCCGGATCGTATTTATGAACTGAAACAGAAAACGGCCAACGAAGCCGTCCGGAGAGTGCAGGAGATTGAGAAAGGCAAGGAAAAGCAGCGAGCGGAGACTGCTCTGGACATGCTTCTCCTGTTCGGCATGACATACCTGCATGAGCAGAAAGGCTGGGGAAAGCAGCGACTGGAAAATTATTATGATGGCTGCATGGACCTGTTGAAAGAATTTGAGGACGGCAAGCACACGATTAAGAGTCTCCGGGACAAGCTGGTGGAAGAAACAAAGATAAACCTGGTGGAGGTACAGAACTGATGGAAGAAATATGCACTATAATACCATTACATGTGCTCATGGATATGCCAAAAGAAGTGATTTTTGAGCTGTTTGGGAAGGAGAAAGTAAGACCGACAATATCGGTAGGGCAGAGATTTTTTGTGGTGGAAGATGCTTTTTGCGAATATACAGGCACACAGGAGCCGCGCGGATTGAAAGCCCCTTTTTGGGAAATAAAATGCGACACAACAATAATCCATATGAAGTTAAGGGAAATGTTTTCGCGGAATGAGACGGCATATCAAAACAGTGAAATGACATTAGTATTACACAGACCGTAGAAGGGAAAAAGAAATGGGCGAAAAAGTGAGCAGAAACGCAGAGGGATATCCGGATCCAACATTCGGAGGAGCCTGGGGGAACATGCGCAGGGAAGAAAAACAGCGAGAAGCCGAACGCATGGCAAAAATAAACGATCTTATACCGGTAATGAAGCATACAGCTGAGCTTGCTGGTTTTGAGGTTGTAGGCCGGATCACACTGAGAGACAAAGGAACCGGCAAAGAATACAGATAGGGTGCTATTCTAAAATCCAAAATATATCACACAATAAGACACAGGCAGCGCAAGCTGCCTGGGAAAGGAGCCGGATGAAAGAGCCGTTTTATTATACTGAGGGCGCAGAAATTGAAATGTTTATAGATGGGAAATGGACCCGTGGCAAGGTTGTAAACGGGTACCGCTTCCGTGATGGGCTTATAACCATGGAAACAGCAGAGGGGCGCCGTGTGTGGTGCGGAGAAGCTTCAGGAGCATGGAGAGAGCCGGAAAGGAGCAGCAGTTGAGCATGGGAGAAATTATTGATCGCATGGCACAGGACACAGAAAGCCATGAACCAAAGGACACAAGACAGAGGTATAAAGGAATTTGCCCGGTGTGTGGGAAAGAAAACTGGATCTGCAAAAGCCTGGCAATGGAGATGGGAATCAATACCGGCGTAGGCAGGTGCCTGGGGTGCGATACATTTTTGCACATTACATACAATCCGGAACGGCAGGAAATGGACCTGGAAAGGTTCGAGGACTACCAGAACAGTAAGAAAGCCCGCGACGATGTGGACAAGATAGCAGGAAACGTGGGATATGGAGGGCAAGACGATGATCGTATATAATGGCACATTGATTGACCTGAAAACAACTATTACGAATATAGCAAACATATCGGTTTCTCGTAGCACGTGGGGGATTGAACAGTTTGTGCAGGAAGCATTGGTGCATTACGCTCCACAGATATACAGCTATGTTTACACAGATTTACGGGGGAATATCCGAATAAACAAAAATGCTTTTGAACACCCGGATGAAGTAATTCAGTTTTTGCCGCTTATTTTGGAGTTAGACGAGGGTGTGGAATATGCAGTTTATTTCGGAAATACACTAACAGAAACATTTTCGTTTATCAGAAAGCAGAAACCACAAGAGGGATATAATATTACAGTCCGTCCTGTTGCGGAGGCTGAATACATAAATGTAACTTTAATATTTAAGGAGGAAAGCAGACATGATGAACAAAAGCCTGATTGAATGGTGTGATTTCACATGGAATCCCGTGACAGGATGTCAGCATGGCTGCCTGTATTGTTACGCAGCTAAGCAGGCGAACAGATTTTCTGGTAATGTGCTGATCAACAAAACATCTGAGCAGCTGAGAAAAGAGTGGGACGAAAGAGGAACCCGCTGGGTGCTGGAAAAGCCTTTTAAAAACGAGATCGGGAAAGTGACGCCGTTCCCGGTAAAGTTCGAACCTATGTTTCGGGAGTATTGCCTGCCTATGCCGGCACAGAAAAAGAAACCGGCGGTTATATTTGTGGTAAGCATGGGCGACCTATTCGGGGAGTGGGTACCGGATGAATGGATCCGGAGAGTTTTCGGGGCGGCGCAAGCCGCGCCGTGGCACACGTATTTGTTTCTGACAAAGAACCCACAGAGATACATACAGCTGGCAGAAGCAGGGAAGCTGCCGCAGCAGAAAAATTTCTGGTATGGCACGACGGTAACAAGACCAGATCAGCAGTATGCCTGGTTCGAGCCTGGCACGTATAACTGGTTTTTAAGCATTGAACCGATACAGGAGGACTTTACTTTTGACGCATCGTGGGTTATACGGAGTGAAACAAAAGGAACCTATGCGCCACCCTGGATCATCGTCGGAGCTGAGACTGGCCAGCAGAAAAATAAAACGATACCACAGGCAGAATGGGTGCAGCATATCCTTGAATTTTCCCAGGCACACGGTAGCAAGGTATTTTTGAAAAATAACCTGGCCCCTTATTTTACCGGGGAACTGGTGCAGGATTTCCCATTTAGTTATCCCCCTAAGAATTTGGGATAGTGTGGATAAGTCAATAAATATTATGGGCGAGCGTGGAAACACGCCGCCCGGACAGGCAGGAGAGCATGAGAATTATGGGAAAAATGGATTGCGCTATGGAAGCCATGTATATGACAGATTTCTTTGAGGCACTGGGATTTAAACGGGTGCGGGTTATGGTTGATAACAATCGCGGTACTGTTGAGGTTACGCTGCTAAAAGGCAGAATCTGGCCGCTGACATGGAGAGAAAAGGCGTATTTTAAGAAATTGAAATGCTGGGGCGTGTGCTATACCGTCCGGAGAATGGTACACGGCATAAAGATATGGGACAACAGAAACTGGGACATAGATTGATTCCGACATTTATGTCGGGAACATATCGGAGAGGAGGCCGACATGGAAATTATAGCAGCATTTGTGGCTGGTGCATTGTTAGGAGTTGGGAGCCTGATCACATGGGCGTTGTGCGCAGCAAATACCATGTATGAGGAAAAACTGAAAAAGGTCAAGACAAATGAGGACATGCTGAAACTGGCGGACAGTGAGCAGCTGAGGAAAGCACTGAAACGGATGTGCTGGAAAACGACAATGTATTTAAGCCCTTTGTTGAGGGAGGCGCAGGAAAAACGTATTGACGAATGGTTAGGAGAGGAGGCTGATCCAGAATGGAGAGAGTAATGGAGCAGAGTGTGGAAGAGAAAGACGAGGTAACAGGAACCAGCAGGGAACCGGCGGCAATGGCGGGAGTGTACGAGGTACTGAGCCAGCGGGCTATTGATGAAGCTATCCGCATAGGTGTAGAAGCAGGCACGGCAGCGGCGGAGAGACGCCTGGAAGAGGGCAAAAAGGAGCAGACAAAGGGAAGATATAGCCGGAGACTGCACAACACACGCCTGTTGCTGGCAAATTACCGGAATCTGAAAGAGCATGTGAGTGGTGCAGTATTTAATGGCCGCAAGGCAAAAGAGAGTGCCCTGGACATTCTGGACGGCCTGGACAGCTTCGAGTACGAGGACAATTATTATATTGGCAGCATTAAGCAGAGTCAGCAGCGCACATTGATCATACTGACACACATTGACGAAATGCTGAACTTGTACCGGATATCATGCGAGCAGAGCGGCAAGGCAGAGGAAATGCGCCGGTACCGGATTTTACACGCTGCATATATCGCACCGGAAAAGAAGAGTGCAGAAGAAATTGCACGCGAAAATTGTGTAGAAAAGCGCACCTATTACAGTGACCTGGGAAAGGCTGTAAAGCCGCTGTCTGCCCTGATTTTCGGCATTGATGGCATAAGACTTGCATAGTGCCTGCACGGTGCAAAAAGTAGACATTTTCAATGCACTACATAGATGTTAAAATGATAGAGTGGAGGAATTGGAGAAATGGCAAGAAAGAAGAAAAAAGACGAGGTTGAGAACTATTTCAACAACGTGGCCAACTACCAGACCGAAGCGGAAGCAAGGGCCGTTACGCCGGAGGGTGTAAAGGTCTTTTGTGCTTTTGACGAGCTGGTACCTATTGGCAAAGTGGTTCCGAACCCTGGAAACCCAAACACCCATCCACCTAAGCAGGTCGCACTGCTGGCTGCCATTATCAAGGGGCAGGGATGGAGGAAACCTATTACAGTGAGCAAACGCAGCGGCTTTGTTGTGACCGGTCACGGACGCCTGGAAGCTGCACAGTCCATGCAGGCCAGTGTTGTGCCTGTTGAATACCAGGAATATGCCTCGGAGGCAGAGGAGTATGCTGATCTGATGGCAGACAACCGCCTGGCGGAGCTGAGTGAAATGAACACCTCGGCACTGGCAGACATGCTGCAGCAGATGGACACCGGAGAGATACCGCTGGAAATGAGTGGCTACACAGAGGAGGACCTGGAAGATCTACTCAACGCCCTGGGAGGTGTGGACGATACGGAGAACAACGGAGAGGACACCGTACCGCCATCGAAAAACATTCCCATGACCCATGCCGGAGATATTTGGCACCTGGGGCAGCACCGCCTGATTTGTGGAGACAGCACCAAGCCAGAAACCCTGCAGAAGCTGTTGGGGGATGAACTGGCGCAGTGCGTGAACACTGATCCACCGTATGGCATAAGCCTGGATGGTGGCGGAGGAAACGGGAAGAGACAGAAACAGCAGATCGAAAACAACGGCATGATCGCCAACGACGAGCTGACCGACGACGACCTCCTCGGTAAATTACTGATTCCGGCATTTAAGAACGCCGTGAAGTACAGCAAGCCAGATGCTGCATTTTACATTTACCATGCGACCGATACCCGCAGGGACTTTGAGGACGCTATGACAGCCGCAGGCCTGCTGGAAAAGCAATACTTGATATGGTTGAAGAACAACCACAACCTGAGCGGCACCGATTACCTGAGAGACTTCGAGCCTATGTTTTATGCAGAGAAAGCAGGGCATACGGCCAAGTGGTGCGGAGATCGCAGCAACAACACCTGCTGGAAGATAACCCTCCGGGATGATGCAGGCATGGCAACCACCCTGAGCGGTGGCATTGTTGTGACTGACGGAGCAGGAAGCAAGGCTTTTATTTCTGACAAGGTACCAAAGGGAAAGAAAATCCGGTACCTGAGACTGCAGGAAGATAAAAGCGTTTTCTTATACCCGGAAGATAAGCAGGGAGCCGTTTGGGAAGTGGCAAGAGATACGGCGACGTTCCACCCGACACAGAAGCCCGTGGAACTGGCCACAAGGGCGATACTGAACAGCTCGGATCCGGGAGACATTATCCTGGACCTGTTTGGCGGTTCTGGCTTCACACTGATCGGCGCGGAAATGACCGAGAGACAGGCCAGGCTGGTAGAGTTAAGCCCAACCTATTGTGATGGAATTATTCGGCGGTATGTAAGCTATACCGGCAATGCTGGTGTGACATGCACCAGGGACGGCAAAGAATACGCATACGTGCAGCTGAATGAGGAAAATATAAAGGCAAATATGCCGGATCCGGAAGAAACGCCGGAAGCTGCTGAGGACATCAATGTCCCTGGCAAAGAGTAACACCTGAGAGGGCGGCCACTATGGCCGTTCTTTTTATGTTTCGGAGAAAGGAGGGAGCAGCGCATGGCAGCAAAGAGAGACGCGCCTGAACTATGGGAGCAGCAGGAGGGCGAGAAATCGCAGCATTACCAAAAGTTTTGTCAGTACAGAGATATGCCATACGGAACCCAGGGACGGGAACCGGAGAAAAGAAGCATCCGACGCCTGGCAGATGCTATGGGAATGAAAAGCAAAAGCAGCATTGAAAAGCTGAGTACGCAGTGGAACTGGGTAGAACGCGCAGCGGCCTATGATGTTTACATGACCGAGCTGGAACGCTTCAAGAATGAGCAGGAAATCAAGAAAATGCACGAACTGCACGCAAAACTGGGCGTGCAGCTTTTGAATAAAGCCACCCGTGGCCTGATAGCCCTCCGGGATAATGAATTGTCTGCACAGGACATTGCCCGACTGGCAGACGTCGGCGTGAAGATAGAAAGAATGAGCCGCGGCGACAGTGCGGAGAGCATAGCCGTGAGCGCAAAGGCAACCGTTGAGCATAGCGGCGGCCTGGAACTGAGCGGCAGCATTCCGGACATGTCCGACCTATCAGACGAGGAGCTGGAAAACCTTGAGCAAATACTGGGAAAGCTACATAAATAGCAGCCAGTTTGACCCAGGAACCCTGCTAAAAGGGATTCGCAGGGAACGGGCAGAGCGGTCCCTATCGGAGTTTATACAGCAGTCCTGGCCGATTATTGAGCCGGGTACCACGTATATACCGAACTGGCACATTGATCTGATATGTGAGTACCTGCACGCTGTTAGGGACGGGGAAATAAAGCGGCTTGTGATAAATATCCCGCCCCGACACATGAAAAGCATAAATGTAACGGTGTGCTTCCCCTGCTGGGCCTGGACCCAGGCACCTGAGAAAAGATTTATTAAGGTTTCGTACAGTGATTCCCTGAGCCGTAAGCACAACGTACTGAGCCGTGATATTATACAGTCTCCCTGGTACACTGAGAACTGGGGCGACATTGTAAAATTGAAAGACGACGTAAACCGGCAGAACGAATTTAAGAACACCCACCAAGGTATGATGTTTTCGACTTCTGTCGGTGGTGCACTGACTGGCGAGGGCGGCGACATAATTATAGTTGATGACCCGCAGAACCCAGCGCAGGCCAACAGTGAGACTGAGCGGCAAAACACTATAGATTTTTTTAAGAATACACTGCAGACACGACTGAACGACCCAAAGAACGGCGCGATCATTATCGTTATGCAGCGATTACATGAAATGGACCTGACCGGTTATGTGCTGGCAGAAAACCTGGGCTATGAACATTTGTGTTTACCAGCTGAGGCAGAGAAAAAGACAATAATAACATTCCCGAAAAGCGGCAAGCAGCTCATAAGGGAAGAGGGGGACATCCTGAACCCCCAGCGATACGACAAGGAATCCCTGGCAGGACTGAAAAAGAGTATGGGCTCTTTGCAGTATTCCGGACAGATGCAGCAGCGGCCGGCACCGGCAGACGGTAACGTCTTCAAAAAGGCCTGGTTGCAGCACTATTACACAACAGCCCCGCACTGTAACATGATCATACAGAGCTGGGACCTTGCATTTAAAAACAGCGACGGCAGCGCCAAGGTTGCCGGTTATGTGGTCGGCAGAAGCGGCCCAAACATATATGTTTTTGACCTGGTAAATGACAAAATGAGCTTTACCCAGTCGGTAAAAGCTATCCGGGACATGACAGCGAAATGGCCAAAGGCCAGGGCAAAGGTCGTGGAGGATAAGGCAAACGGACCGGCGGTCATGGACGTGCTGGACAAGGAAATCCCTGGAATGGTGCCATACAACCCGCGCGGCAGTAAGGAAGAGAGAGCAATATCGGTTACGCCATACTTCGAGGCTGGGAACGTATTTTTCCCGGATCCGAACACGACGTCATGGGTCGCAGACCTGCAAAAAGATTTATTGATGTTCCCGAAAGGGGTATACAAAGACACGGTTGACGCCCTTGTGCAGGCTGTGTTGTATTTGATGGACAAGCCATCACAGACAGGACCGCCGGCTGAGGCAGTAGCGGGCGGCATGAGCAGTTATTGGAGAGGAAAGTGAGGTGCAAGGCTATGGGAATGGGAAACAGAAACGCTGCAAACGGAAGCATGATCGCTGGCATGGGCGGTTTTGGTTGTATGCTTTACAATGCAACCGGAGCGGCCACTAAGTACGAACCGGAGGCAGAGAACCGCCACATTGTTGCGGTGCAGGCGCTGACTGATACAACAATCAGAACCGTGGGAGCTGCCTGGGATGCGCCAGCAGCGGTTGACGGCCTGGTTTTGACAGCAGGCAACTGTTTGTACCTGAAAGCGGCCAGTGTGACGATTTCAAGCGGTACAGGTATTATGTACTATGGATATGGCCAGGTAGCAGAGGCAGGTGGGGAATAATGAGCCTGTCGCTGATGAACCGGATCAACCGGAACAATAAGACCGGCAAGGGAGACGGCAAGAACATGGACAGAAACGCCTCCGTGCAGGTTAAGGTACAACAGACAGCACAGAAGCTGCTGTATAAGATTTGTGGACGGAAAGGAGGGCTGTCATAGTGGCAACCACAGCAGGAGAAATCGGCCGCATAGGGCAAAAGCGCTATGGCGGCTTTTTTTACGAGGAATTTTTAAAAGAACTCCAGGGCCGTAAAGGCGTGGAGACATACAGAGAAATGGCGGACAATGACGACGTGATCGGCGCCATACTGTTTGCCATTGAAATGCTGATTCGGCAGACGAGCTGGACCATACAGCCAGGAGGACCGGAGAACGCAGACGAAGAGGCAGCAGAGTTTGTTGAGAGCTGCATGGACGACATGCAGGACACCTGGACAGATACCATTTCGGAAATCTTGTCCTTTTTGACATACGGGTGGAGCTACCACGAAATCGTGTACAAGCGACGTTGTGGTAAAAATAGGGACAGCCGCCTAAATAGCAAGTATGACGACGGGCTGATCGGATGGGCTAAGCTGCCTATTAGAGCACAAGAAACCCTTTATCAGTGGGAGTATGACGACAATGACAACCTGACCGGCATGACACAGATGCCGCCGCCAAGCTTCGGCCTGTACACGATACCGATAGAAAAAGCCCTGTTGTTCCGGACAAAGAGCCGGAAGAACAACCCGGAGGGGCGCAGCGTACTGAGGAACGCATACCGGTCCTGGTACTTCAAGCGCCGCATACAGGAGATTGAGGGAATCGGTATAGAGAGAGATCTGGCGGGCTTCCCGGTGTTGACAGCGCCAGAGGGTATGAACATATGGGACACGGATGATCCGGACATGGTAGCCATCCGCGCAGGCATGGAGGCCATTGTTAAAAATGTGCGCCGAGACAGTACCGAGGGGCTGGCGCTTCCGAACGGCTGGCAGTTCCAGCTGCTGAGCACCGGAGGTCGCCGCCAGTTTGATACCAACGCGATCATTGAGAGATATGACACTCGCATGGCAATGACCGTGCTGGCAGATTTTATTTTCCTGGGACACCAGAGCGTCGGCAGCTTTGCACTAAGCAGCGACAAGACAGAGCTGTTTTCCATGGCAATAGGCGCGTACCTTGATATTATTTGTGAGGTTTTTAATAACCAGGCAATCCCCCGTCTGATCAACCTGAACGGCGACCACTTCAACGGCATTACAGATTACCCGCGAATGGAGCACGGAGACATTGAGGACGAGGACATCGAGAAGCTGGCCAACTACATAAAAGAAATGACAGGTGTCGGCATTTTAACGCCAGACAGCCAGTTAGAGGACTATGTGAGAGAAGCAGCGCACCTGCCTGAACGCCTGGAAGATGATACACCGGCGGTACCGGCACCAGGAGGAGAAAAGCCAGGAAATATGCGGCAGAGGCAGCAGGCAAAGCCACAACAGCAGCGTAGCAGCACGGTTGACCCCGGAGGAGGAGAGGAAGATCCTGACGGAGTGACCGAGGAAGATATGCAGGCCGTTGAGGAGGCAAGGAAGAGACTGGGGAGGGACCCATAATGCAATTTAAGAAGATACGGATCCGCAAAGCGACTGGCAAGAAGAAAAGCCAGGGCGGACAAAATGCACTGAACAAGCTGAACAGCTTCCTGAACGCGGCGTCCGCTGAACCGGCATATATTTTGCATAGTACATGGACCAACCAGCAAAATGCGATTACCTACAAGGAAATCCGCGAGGCTATAATGAACGGCCACATGAGCGAAAGCACTTTCCAACAGTGGCAGCAGGATTATAGCAAGATGGTAAGTGACAAGCTGTCCCCTGTATGGGTTAAAGCTATGGAAACGGCAAGCCTGGACGTACAGGAACAGCATGACAGTTTTTTCTTTGATCACACATGGCCAGGGGTAACGAAGTGGGTTCAAGAGCACGGCGCGGAGTTTGTGACGAACATAAGCGCTGAGCAAAAGAACGCAGTGAGCGCCCTGATCGCCAGAGCATACAGCAAGGGAGAGAGTGCGGAGGAGTTATCCAGGGCAATACGCCCGTGCATAGGCCTGACACAGCGCCAGGCTATTGCAAACGCGAACTATTACGATCATGTGAAAGATTCCTTGATAAAGAATAATCCAGGCATGAAAGAGGCCACAGCGGCCAAGAAAGCCCAGGAAGCAGCGGCCAAGTATGCAGCGCAACAGCACCGGTACCGTGCTAACATGATAGCGGAGACAGAAATGGCGTTTGCATATCAGCACGGCGAGTATGAAGCAGTAAAGATGGCCCAGGCGCAGGGCCTTATGGGCGTTGTGGAAAAGGTATGGTCAACAGCTTATGACGACGGCGTTTGTGATATCTGCAACGGGCTAGAGGGGCAGACGATAGGCATAGACGGCAATTTTAATTTTAAGCTGAATAAATTACTTTTTGGAGGGCAAAGGCTGACACCACCGGCACATCCGCAGTGCAGGTGTGCGGTTGAGTATAGGGAGATTTCCCCGCCGGTAATACAGCCGGCACAGAGCCAGACACCGGGGCCAAGTATACCGGATCCGGCAACACCGTCCGTCCCTGGCAGCTTGCAAATGCCGCAGGGAATGAAAGACAAAGGTCTGGCGCACCTGGGAGGTACCGGAGAAATGCACTTGTGCGAGGACGGCAGCGGCACGGAATGGCTTTTCAAACCGGCGCAGTCCAAAAGCGGCACACCGGAAGAGTTCCGGGCCTATGTGCAGGAAGCTGGTTACAAGGTGCAGGGCATTGTGGATCCGGACACGGTCGTCAAGGTCGGCACCGGAAACATAGGCGGCCAGTTTGGCGCATACCAGCAGAAAATTGACGTGGACCCGAACGGGTTCGACTTTAAGGCGTGGCAGCAGTACGGCACCAAAGGCCTGACAGCTGACCAGGTACAGCAGATACAGCGGGAACATGTTACAGACTGGCTGCTGGGAAACTATGACAGCCACGGCGGCAATTTTGTAACAGATACCAACGGACGGCTGATCGGCGTAGACAAAGAACAGTCTTTCCGGTACATTACCGACAAAGCCAGCGAAAAAATGACATACGCATACCATCCAAACAACAAGTATGGCGAAACAGAGCCGCTGTACAACACTGTTTTCCGGAAGTATGCCAACAATGAGCTGGACCTAAACCCGCAGGACACCCTGGCATATATAAAACGGGTCGAGGCAATACCTGACAAAGAATATAGAGAGATATTCCGGGACTATGCCGAAAGCCTGAAAGGTAAGGGAAAGGACGCAGAGCAGCTGCTGGATGCCATTGTGGAGCGAAAGCAGAACCTCCGGGAAACATACCGGACATTTTACACGGACCTGTTGACCCAGCGAACCGGTAAAAAACAGGCAGCTTTTGTGTGGGCGGACGAAGCACAGAACACGGCCAAGACCATCCAGGCGGTCACACATGACGCGGCAGCACTGAAAAAGATGGGAAAAGCAGATCTGCTGCAGATGGCCAAGGCACAAAACATTGCCTATTGCAACAACATGAACAAACAGCAGCTCATTGACAGCTTGTCCGACCCGGTAAAGGCCAAACAGTGCAGCAAGGATGTACGGGACAGACTGGCGGCCAACCAGGCGGCCAGAAATGTCAAGACGACACCGAAAGCACCGGCAGCAACCAATACAGGGCACTTGCCTCCAGGAACTAAAACGGCCGAGGATGTATTTACAGATTTCGACAAGATACACCCAGGTCCGAAGCAGGGGCAGGCGGTATGGAGCGACGCGGACAAGGTTGAGGGCATGAACCTGAGCGCCCGCCGTATGATCATAGACGGAGACGTGCACTATGAGATTACCGGAAAGCTGAGGTCTAGCGCCTGGGATGATGTGCTGCAGAGGATGGACGGGGCAAACCCGACGGTCCCAGCGCAGCGTATCAACATGAGCTTTGAAACCACGGCCCCGACGGCAAGAGCATGGACCAGCAACACACTGGTTGAAACCCAAGCAAACATACACGGGGTTGTTACCTACCTGGATTCCTATGATCCAAAGTATGCGTCCTTTGAATTGTACAGCGGCCAAAGCCTGCATTCCTGGGACGGGTATTTTAGAATCCGTGTTCGAAGCAGCGGGGACGGCATAGCGGACGCCAAAAAAGCCACGGAGCTGCTGAAAAAGGTAGGCTTGGACGAAGTGGCCAGGACGCCAACGGCAGCAGCAGAGGACACCCTGAAAAAGGCAAGGCTTGTGTGGTCACAAGCCCCTGGCCGTGTGGACGAACTGAAAAACCTGGCAGGCAGCAGACTGGTAAGCAAACTGGACGAGATAATCGCCCAGGAAAATATCAATGTGGTGCAGCTGGCCAGTATGAAGCTCCAGAGCGAATACAACGGCTATATAACCTATGTGGTGCCTGGACTTGCAAAGGACCTGGAAAAGGCGGGTGCGAAGTATGTTTACCATAGCGTTTCCAGAGAGGGCGACGTTATAAAAATTTTGCAAAGCGGCGGAATTTCGTCCACCATGAGCAGAATCAAGCAGGGCATGCAGCAGCCAGCTGGTGCCAGCATGTACTCTGATATGGGAACCGGCGGAGCTGATAACGCGTTTACCAGACTTGTGACCGGAAGCGCACAGAAAGCAAAGCGAAAGTTTTCCAACGCCAGTGTAGCGGGAGACTACCAGATAAAAATGAGTACCGCAGTCCTGGAACGTACAGACTATTACTCTTTTGGTGGGGATAAGTTTGGAAAAGTTGCAGATATAAGTAAATACGGGGTAAGCCCTGAACAGTTCGTCAAGAACATGGAAAGCAGTTTTGCTGGAAGTAATGAAATTATGTTCCGAAATGGAATAGACAGCCGATATTTTACAGAAATCATGTGCAATAGCAGATATGAAAGGCAGCACCTGTTGAGTGAACTTCGAGCACGGGGTATAATGGATATTAACGGCATTGATATTGAAAAATTTATAACCGTAGGGAGTGAACTGTAATGGATTATAGAAAAGCATACTGGTTTGAACAGCCACACATGCCTGGCATGTTTAATGTGGCCGTACAGCCTATTGTGGATCCACGGGACGGGCGCCTGCATTTTGCGGTACCTGATTCCGGTATATGGGCCTTGACCGGAAAAGTGATCAAGGACACCGGGGACTATTTTGAGTTTGAATGTAATGACAGTGTAATGGGTGCCAGAGGCGGCACCTATAAATTTTCTGCACTGGATATTAAGACATTCCGGAAAGAAACCTGGAAGTGGATCGCGCAGGGCAAGGACATTGCTGAGTGCTGCCAGAATACAGCAGATCTGCATTTCTGGTACCGGAAGAACTGGCCAAACAGCCGCGTGGCAGAAATTGGAGCCTGGGAGATGGAAGAGAACAGGCGAAAAGGACACCGCACGGACACTTAAAATCAAAAACGTACATTTTTGAGCGTAAAGCGTGACAAAAACGCGGAAAACGTGCAGAAAATCAACAATAATGTGCAGAAATGCCATTTAACGCAGAGCGTCTGGAAGAACCCAGGCGCTTTTTTCATGCCTAAAAGGAGGAGAAAATGCAGACTTTCAGTGACATTATTAAGAGCCGGGCGCAGCCGGTTGAGAAAAAGGGGCGCTTTAAGGTTCAAAAAGTAGACGAGGACAAGCGGCTTGTATTTGGGTGGGCCAATGTGTCCGTAGATGTGGGCGGCAATGAGGTTGTTGACCTGCAGGAGGACATGATCGACCCGGAAACCCTGGAAGCCGCAGCCTATAAATTCGCAGAGCTGTACCGAGACGGCGGGGAAATGCACGAAAGAACAGGAACCGCAGTCATGGTGGAAAGCGTTGTGCTGACTGAGGAAAAGCAGGCAGCAATGGGACTGGCCGCCGGCACCTTGCCGGTTGGTTGGTGGATTGGCTTCCGCGTCACTGATGATGACGTATGGGAGAAAGTAAAAAGTGGAGAATACAGCATGTTCTCCATTGGCGGAACCGCGATCCGGGAAGAAGTTGAGGACGACGACGGAGCCGCAGCAGAGTGATAAGCAGGAACACCGGGAAACTGGTGTTTTTTGTTTATAAAAATTTAGAGAGGAGGACACGGTCAAGTGGCAAAGACAAAGCTGAAAGACCTGGAAGTAACAGAGGTTAGCCTGGTGGATGCTGGCGCAAACCAGCACGCGCACGTTGCCCTGTATAAGAGAAACGGTGGGAAACCGGAAGAACAGCCGACGGGCCAGAATCCGGAACAGGCACCAGCAAAAAGCGGCCTGCACAAGTTCTTTTCTGCCATTGGCAAGGCGTTGAAGCTGGACCAGGCAGACATTGACAGCGCAGTGGCCGACATTGAAAAAGCAGATACATTCAATGACAAGATGGAAGAACGCAAGCTCCGCCGCATTACTGATGAAATTTGGGACGTGTGTTTTGCGCTGGAAAACAGCTTGTGCAGCATTATTCGGGACGAAGAAGTAACGGACAAGGCCGCACTGATGAACCAGAGCATTGACGAGTTTGACGTGGCCATCAAGGGCCTGGTTACTTCCTGGGGCGCAGGTAAAACGGCACAGATTGTAAAAACAGCCGGTGCCGTTAGCGTGGAGCACATGCAGGAAACCGTTGACCGCCTGGGAGGGATGATCGAAAAGGCGACAGGCAAACAGCAGCCGCCGGAAACAGAGGATCCTGGCCAGGAGGGCGGAGAGATACCGCCGGAAGATAACGGAAAAACCAAAACAAAGAAATCTATAGGAGGAGAAACTGACATGAAATTCAACGAGGCAAACATGACAGCAACAGACCGCATGGCGTTTGAAGAACTCAAAAAGCGCTACGGTGTTGAGGATGGAGCTGAGGGCGCCGGAGCAGGCGCAGGAGCAGCGCCGGAGGGCGTAGGCAAGGCAGCGGGTAACGGAGTAGTAGAAACCCCAGGAGCGGCCGCTGAGGGTACACAGGGAGCAGCTGGACAGCAGGCAGCGGGTACCGGAGAGGATATTTACAAGGGCCTGAACCCATTAGTGGCAGCTGAGCTGATTGCACTGAGAAAACAGGCAGACGCAGCGCAGGAGGAAAAACTGTACAACATTGCCAAGAAGTACGAGATCATCGGCAAGAAGCCGGAAGAACTGGTCCCGACATTAAAGGCGCTGCAGGCAGCAGGCGGCACTGCATACGACGACATGATCGGCGTACTTGACGGAGCAGTGGCAGCGGTAGAAAAATCTGGACTTTTCGGAGAAGTTGGCAAAAGAGGCGCAGGAGCCACAGGAGGCACTGACGCATGGAGCAAGATCGAAAAGAAAGCGGAAGAAATCCGCAAGAGCAACGCCGCCCTGAGCTATGCAGAATCCATTGACGCTGCATGTGTACAGAACCCTGACCTTGTACATGAGTATGAGGCAACAAGACGATAAGGAGGCAGAGAACATGAGCTATTACGGAACAACTATCAATGACAGCGCGGTAATTGTGGTAAAAGCAGGGGAAGAGATTCCGGCACCGGCTTTTTTAGCAGTTGGCGCTGATGGAAAAGTAGCAACTGCAGGCAAGAACGCAATCGGTATTGTAATGCCTGGATGCGACGACAAGGTAACAGTGGGCGACGACCTGGACGTGCAGATCAAGGACATTGGCGCATGGACAGCCGGCGCGGCTGTAGCATACGGCGACGAGCTGGCAGTCGGAGCAGGCGGCAAGGCAGTAAAGGCAACAGCAAAGTCCTTTATCGTTGGTATTGCGCTGGAAGAAGCAACCAAAGCAGGCCAGCGCATTGCTGTACAGATCGTAAAAGCAGGCTACAAGCCAGCAGAATAATAAACAGGAGGAATAAAAGACTATGAGCAGAAATGTAATGAGCACTAACGCAGGGATTGCGGCAGAAATTGCAAAAGGATGGAAGCCAAACCAGTACCTGACTAATATGTCCCAGGCATATTTCGCACAGCCTGGCGACTGGGTGGCACCGTCCATTTTCCCGATTTGCCCGGTAGCTACTAGCTCCGGATTTTACTACACATTCGACAAGGGAGATCTTGCGAGGGACAACGTAGCCCGCAAACCGGCATTCGGAAAAGTTAATCCGGCCATCATGGGAACAGGAGAAAACCAGTATGGCTGCAAGGTTGACCAGGTTATTGTCGGCATTGATCAGATCGCAGCACTGAACTACCAGCGCAGCCATGCGCCGGGCGTACAGGATCCACGCCGCGCCAAGGTTCGTTTTGCTAACGAGCAGATGAGCCTGCACCTTGATATCCTTTTTGCAAAGGGATTTTTCCACAGTGGAGTATGGGGAGACGAATGGCAGGGAACAGACAGTAACCCAACTGGCAAGAAGTTCCTGAAATTCAATGATGCCAACTTCGATCCGGTACACTTCTTTGACGAGCGCCGCCGCGATATTAAGCGCAGAGGCCGCCGCCAGCCTAACCGTTTAGCTCTGGGCTATGACGCATACCTGGCACTGAAAGAGCATCCGGACATTGTTGAGCGTGTGAAGTACACCGGATCCACTGCAAACCCGGCTATCGTAACACAGCAGGTTCTGGCCCAGGTACTGGGATTTGAGCTGGTTAAGGTGCTGGAATCCACATACAATGTGGCGAAACCAGGAGAAGAGGCTGACATGCAGTTTATTTGCGACAGCAACGCAGCCCTGATGTGCTATGCAACTAACACCCCGCAGGTAGACGAGCCATCCGCTGGCTATATCTTCACATGGGATATGCTGGGAAATGGTTCCTATACTGCTATGGATCAGTACGAGGGAGAGAACGGAACACACAGCGAGTTCATTGAGGGACTTATGAGCACCGACATGAGAAAGACGGCCGACGATCTGGCAACATACTTTACTGATTGTGTGTAATGCCTGAAAGGAGGATGTTATGAGCTATGTATGCGTAAAGCCGATCACACTACTCGGCAACAATTACAAGCCGGGAGAACTGATCCAGGATGGACACATCCTCCCGTCCAGAGAGCGTGCGCTGGTACGCACTGGCTGCATTGCTGAGGTAGCAGGAGGCGCTGAGCTTCCTGTTGCTGAGCTGGTGCAGATAAAAACGGGGGAAGAGGTTACATTTTCCGTTCCGGTAGTGCAGGAATCTGACGGGGACACAGCCCAGGTCATGGGCGTGCCGCTGACAGAGGGAGATATGCAGCAGGTTTTTTGCATTATGCAGATGAACGCAGACGAGGCTACAAAAGCCATTAAAGATGTGAAAAGTGAGAATATTTTAGTTGTACTTCATGCAACAGATTCTCGTGTCACAGTAAAGAGAGCTGCAAAAAGCCAGGCAGAGGAGCTTTTGCTGGATGATAAGGCGATCTTGACGAATGACCAGGCAAAAGCAGAGAGCTTGCCAGCAGAAAACCAGGGAGTATCAGAAATGCCGGAGCCAGCAGAAAACCAGGAAGCGGCTGAAACACCGGCAGAAGGGTAAGGTAATGCCGCATGAAAAAAACGTATACCTACAATCCGGAGAAGATAGGAGAGCAGGGCGTTGATCGTATGCGCTTCGAGCTGGGCGACACCATGGTCGAGGGCGAACAGGAAACCAGCGCTTTGTGCAACGAAGAATACGAGGCCATCATTGCGGCAAGAAAGACGTGGAAGCGTGCCAAGCTGGCCGTGCTGGAAAGTATAATGCGCCGGTTCGGCATGGAAGTGAACACGACGGTCGGACCGTTAAAGTTGGAAATGCAGAGCCGCGCGGAATTTTGGCGGAAGCAGTACGAACAGCTGAAAAAAGAGTGCGGAGCTGACACGGTACCAACGGCCGGAAAGGCTTCTCCGGAATCGGGAACAGACGGAGGCCATTATTTTTATGGTGGTATGCACGACAATGCGTATGCAAAAACAGGAGGGGGCGAGCGCGATCTTTTATTTAAGACCAGGTAATTTGTACAAGGATTTTCTTGTTGCAAAATGCACCAGCGGCATAGATGGGAAAGGCCGCCCTGTAAAAAAATACGAAAGCAACGACAGTGCCGTGATACATGCCGTACTGGCCCAGGCAACACCGCAGGAAAAAGCCAGATGGGAACAGATACAGCACCCGATCACACACACAATTGTGGACCGGGGCCACCCGAAAGCAGCGGAAACGGATCAGCTGACATGCGGAAACCGCAAGTTTTATGTGCAGGGCGTTGACGAACCGGGGCAGCTGGGGCTGTATACCATCTATTACGTGGAAGAGAGGGCAGACGTATGAGCGTGCCTGATATAAGCGTTGAAGTAGCAAAAAAAGTGACCGCTATCGGCCAGGAAATGAAATCCAGAGCCACAAGAGGCAGCAGGGCGCTGAAAAATGCGGAGCTGCAAGTGCTGAGAGGGCAGCGAGGCGGCAGGAGCTACAAGAAATCATTTAAAAAGAGCAGTTACACGGCGTCTGCACCAGGCGAACCGCCAGCAGTGCGCAGTGGAAAATTGCGGAGCAGCTTCAGACCGGTGGCAGGATCCTCCGGCGGGGCTTTATCCGTAAAAGTGGCCATTGAGACAGACACTCATTATGCAGGGTACCTGGAACATGGCACAAGCAAAATGGCGGCAAGGCCATACGTGGAAAAGATTAAGCAGAAAGCGGAACCCGAAATCAAAAGCATTTTCGGAGCACCGTACAACGTGTAAGGAGGTGCCAGCATGGCATTGATAAAAGACAGAGCGACACCTGTTTTTGACAGTGAGCAGGTGCACAAAGGCGACCTGATAAGGGCAAAGCATAAAACATGGGACGAGTACAGAAACGGGCTTGTTGTTGGGATAACCAGCAATGAGCTCGTTGTGCTTTACCACACTGGCATAGGGAATGTTTCAAACCACTTTGTAATGCTGGCAAGTGAAGTGGCTGGCGGGGAATGGCAGGGAACCTGGACGGAGGACATGCAAGCTGTACAGGACATTGTACCCGCAGCGAATGAAAGCGACGGCGTGACAGCATGACCCTGGAAGAACTGATCTACACCAGGCTTGTCCAGGAGAAAGAACTGGCAGAGAGCCTGGCAAAGTATGAGGGCGTTCCGGCGGTGTTTTTACAGAAAGCACCGGACGACAAAGCCCAGGGGTGGGGAGTGAGCCAGTACCCCCGCGCTGATTACCTGGTAGACATGACAGCAGACCCGGAACGGCACAGCAGCGGCATGGTAAGCGTGAACGTATACAGTGACGACACAGGCAAGCCACCGGAGGAGTTGGCGCCGCTGGTGCGCATAGCGCTTTGCGACGTGGTAATGCAGGCGGATGATGGAGCCTATTGTATTACCTGGGCCAGAACGGAGCTGTTTGAAATGAATGACAGCCAGAACCCTAACACCCTAGTAAACGGGTGTTCGCTTACATTTTTACTGATTGCATTTCCACAGCAGATCACACAGGCACCGGATCCGGCACTTGCAATGCAGGAATTTTTGAAACGCTGGGAAACAGACGCCCTTGTGATCAACAAAGACCATATTGAAAGTTTTTATGAGCCGAGTGACTTCCACCCGGCTATTTATGTGCGCATTTCCGGGACGAAAAAGAAACGCCAGACATGCGCACTCACATGGATGGAGTGCAGCATGGCCATACATGTGATCGCACCAACGCCGGAGGTAAGGAACAGCTGGACGCGGTATCTATACGACACCCTGGCCAGACTGGGAGAAATTATCCTCCTGGATGGTGCACCGCTGCTTTTTGATGAATTGGCGGTTGATAATGCCGCCGACTACCTGACCAGGGGGCAGATAACCATCAAAGGGCAGTATGCAACTGAGAATTTCAGTGAGTATTCCCGCCCACTGAAAGAAACCTATTTCAACAAATAAGGAGGACGAAGAAATGGCAACAACCAAGAAGCCCACAGAAGCCACAGAAACGGCTGAACAGGTGCAGGCGGACAATTCCAGAGCTGAGGCCGTAAAAGCCGAAAATGAGGCGGCTGAGAAGCTCACAGCACCGGTCTACACTGCCGAGGAATACGCCAGAGCAGCTACAAAAGTGTTTGAGGGCAAATACAGCCCGGACATTGTGCGCGCTGCTTTTGCAGTAGCCGGAAAGAAAGAAGCGACCAAAGCGGAAGCTGAGGAGCTTGTAAAGAAATTTGCCAACAAGGAGGTTAAAAACTAATGAGCGGATTTTTTGTTGTAGGAGAAAAGAAAGAACGCCCTGGCGTATACAAGCGCTATGAGAACGCGGGCGGAGTAGAAGCAGCCGGAGCCAGATCTGGCGTCGGTTGCGCGCTTGTAACAGGTAACTGGGGAGCATTAAACACACCGGTTACGATCGACCAGAGCACTGATATTACCAGCGTTATCGGCGCAGGTTCCGGACACGATGCTATCACAGCATTTATGGCCGGAGGTATGGAGGAGTGCGTTGTGGTACGTGTTGGAACTGGCGGAACGCCGGCAACAATTACCCTGAAAGATACCACAGCCAGCACTGCTGTTGATGCTGTTGTGCTTACAGCACTTTATCCGGGAAACAGAGCATTTACCATTACCGTAAAGGCTTCCCTGGATGATGAAGCAGCAAAAGAGGCAACCATCTATGAGGGAACAAAAGCCCTTGAAAAAGTAACCTTTGCAGCCGGAAAAACAGAGGTTGACGGAATTGTGGCCGCATTTGCAAACAGCAAGTATGTGAAAGCTACAAAGAAAGCTCCAGGAAACGGCACTCTGGCAGATGTTACACAGAAAGCCTTTACTGCTGGTACAAACCCGACAGTAAACACAGCAGCATACGGAGAAGCTGCAAACGCAAGTGAGGCAGAAGTGAGAGACATGATCATCGTTGACACCAACGACGCAGCAGTCCACACACTGATTGCAACTCACGTTGCCAGAGTGTTCCAGGAGGGAGCATATACCATGGCGACCGTGGCAGAGCCTAGCTCCGTGGAGATTGAAACCCGTATGCAGCACGCAGCGGCATTCAATGACGAAAAAATCCACTATGTACTGAATCCGTACATTGGCACAGACGGCGTTGAGTATGAGGGTTATATGCTGGCGGCAAGAATCGGCGGTCTGATTTGCGCCGGTGCTGCAAATGCTTCCCTGACTCATACCGTGATCAGCGGAGCAGCAGGCCTGAAAGAAACCCTGAACAGTGGAGCCATTAAGAAAGCCCTGAAATCCGGTTGCCTTGTGCTGTCCACCAGCAAGAGCAAGCAGGTATGGATTGAAAAGGCGATCAACACTCTTGTAACCCTGAGCAAAGACCAGGATGCAGGTTGGAAGAAAATCCGCCGCGTGAAAGAGCGTTTTGAGCTTATGGACCGTGTTGAACAGACTACTGAGGTCCTGATCGGCCAGGTGGACAACGACACCGATGGCCGCGCAGCTGTTATCGCAGCCGCCCAGCGAGTTGTTGACGCTATGGTAGGAGAAAAGAAGCTTCTGTCCGGTACTGTAATTGAGGACGAGGGAAATCCGGCGCAGGGAGACTCTGCATGGTTCATTATTGCTGTTGACGACCTTGACAGCATTGAAACTATTTACCTGACATTCCGCTTCCGTTTTGCAGCTGAGGAAGATTCCGAGTAAAGAAAGGAGATAAAGGACAATGAGTATTATTAACACACAGGCGGTTAATAACGCCAAGAAAGTGCTGACCGGAAAAAACGGCGCACTGTACAATGCCAAGGGCAAACTGCTGGCCACTATGGAAACATACCAGGCACAGGTAAATGTAACAAATACCAAGTTCCAGCCGCTGGGCGACCCACAGGAACATGAGATTTTTACCAGCTATGGCCAGACGCTTACTTTTACCGAAATCGTGGTAGAGGATGGCGAGTTTATTACTGATCTGCTGGCCGGAATGAAGTCCGGAGAAATGCCGTCCTGGAACTTCCAGGGCGTTATCAAGGGCCGCAACGGTTCCGAGGAAAGACTGGTATACAACGATTGTGTACCGTCCGGAAACATTGACCTGCAGAACGTAACAATCGGCGACCTGATTAAGAGACAGTGGAGCCTGTTCGTAAACGGTGCAGTAAACCAGCAGGGCAAGTTGAGAGCCTAAAACCATATAACTACACAGACAGAGCCGCGGGGAATAGCCTCGCGGCATTTTTAAAATAAACCAGGAGGATTTGAGAACATGGCAACTAAGAATGTGAATTTAGAAAATGAGGCAGCTGTTGAAATGACTGAGGACGAGAAGAAAGCAACAGTGAGAAAGTACGAAAATGACATCCTGGGCGGACTTATGGCAGCCGCCGCATATAAGACAGACGCAGAGGAAACGGTACCGATCAACATTAAGAGAAACGGCGCTGTTGTACTGTCTTTCCGTATCCGTCCTATGGGAGAAGATGAATATTTGAAGTGTAAGAAAGATAACACAATCTACAAGCGCAACAAGCAGCTGGGTACCAGAGTGGCAGAGAGCGTGGATGCTGCCAGATACCGTGCACAGCTGATCTATGAGGCAACCGTTGAGGAGGACCGTGACAAAATTTGGGACAACCGCGACGCATGGAAGAGACTGACCGTGACAAACGGCATTGACCTGGTTGAGGTGGTTCTGAAATCCGGCGAAAAAGACGAGATTCTGTCCAAACTTGACGAGATTTCCGGATATCAGCCGACTATGGAGGATGTAGCAAAAAACTAATCGAAGCCGGCGGCAAAACAACGCTTATGCACATTATTTTCCAACGGCATCATATCCCATTTGACGAGTTTTTGAGCAAACCAGACTGGGCGCAGGTGCTCATGCTGGAAAGTATGAAAATACAGCTGATAGCTGAGCAGAAAGCAAGAGACGGCACTGAGGAGGGCGGTGAGTAAAAGTGGCCGAAACATTAACTATTGAAATTCCGATAGAAGCGGTTGACCGCACCGGTGCTGGTGTGCAGTCGGCCACAAGAAACCTGACGGCGTTTGAACGTGCGTGGGACCGCACACAGCGCCGCCTTGATCGGTTGGAAAGAGCGCACAATATTGACATTGAGCTAGACGACAACGCAAGCCAGGGACTGAGCCGGGTATCTGATCAGGCGGAATCCCTGGACGGCGTAAGCCCAAGCGTTGACGTAGACGTGAACAACGCAGCCACAGGAACCCTGAGCGACGTAGCGGACCAGGCAGCAACCCTGGATGGCACCTCCTCGGATGTTGAAGTGGGAGCAGACAATAACGCAACCGGAATTATTGACGACGTGGGCGACTCACTGACCGCCTTGAATGGCAATGAGGCGGTTGTGGGGTTAAGCGCGAATGATAGCGCCACCATGGAGATAAGGGACGCGGGCGACGCGCTGGCGTCCCTGGATGGGGATGTGGCAACCGTAGAGCTAACAGCAGACGACAACGCCACCCAGGCAATACGAGCGGCGGAGGACGCCACGGAAATGCTGGACGGCATGAGCGCCACAGCGGAGCTGGGGGCGGATGATAACGCCACCCCGATCGTAAGAGCAGCAGAGGACGCTGTTGAGAATTTTTCCGGAAGTTCCGGATCCGCGCAGCTGGGAGCAGACGACAACGCAAGCCAGGTTATTGATAGTGTGCGGGATAAGGCGGCAGCCTGGGACGGCAGCGTCTGGACGGCAACAGTGAGCGTCGTGGATGCAGCCACAGCACCTCTGACGGCAATAATAAACGCTGCAAAGAACCCGCTGACACAGGCAGGCGCGGCACTGGGTATCAGTGTAGGTCTGGGCGATACGGTAAACACTTACAAAAACTTTGAAAGCATGATGAGCCAGGTCGGGGCTATTTCCGGAGCAACAGGGCAGGCGTTTGAGGACCTGACAGCAAAAGCCCAGGAAATGGGAGCAACGACCAAGTTTACAGCGACAGAGGCAGCTGAGGCATTTAATTACATGGCAATGGCGGGCTGGCAGCCGAAACAGATGATCTCCGGTATTTCCGGTATTATGAACCTGGCAGCAGCCAGCGGCGAGAGCCTGGGATCCACTTCCGATATTGTAACCGACGCGCTCACGGCATTCGGCCTAAAGGCAAGCGATTCCGGACATTTTGCGGATGTACTGGCAAAAGCCAGCGCCAGCGCAAACACAAACGTTGGTATGTTGGGAGAATCATTCAAATACGTTGCGCCAGTGGCGGGAGCAATGAAGTACAGCGTTGAAGATACATCCCTGGCACTGGGGCTTATGGCCAATAGTTCCATCAAGGGAAGCATGGCCGGTACAGCCTTAAAGACTTCCCTGGCGAACATGGCAGCACCTACTGACAGCATGGCAACAGCTATGGAGAAGTACGGAATTAGCTTGACCGACAGCTCCGGAAACATGAAAACGCTGAAAGGTGTCATGGATAACTTGCGCGGCAGCCTGGGAGGACTTTCCGAGACTGAACAGACAGCAGCAGCTTCCACTATTTTCGGAAAAGAGGCCATGGCCGGCATGTTGGCGATCATCAATGCTTCCGAGGAAGATTATAACAAGCTGAGCGACGCAATTTATAATGCGGACGGAGCAGCGCAGGACATGTCAGACACTATGCTGGATAACCTAGAGGGTTCCATGACACTTATGCAGTCCGCTGTTGAGGGCGTACAGAACAGTTTCGGCAAGAGGCTGACACCGTACATCCGTGGAGTTGTGGACGCAATTACAGACGCAACACCGGAAGCAGAAGCAGCACTTACAAATTTGATGGACTTTGTTGACGGCAAGGCTGAGGGAATCAAGAGAACCGTGAGCGGTATGACCAACTCCCAGGAATGGCAGAACGCAGACCTGTTTGGAAAGGTTGATATTGCATGGGACACACTGATCGCAGAGCCATTTACAAAATGGGCTGGCAGCAAGGGCAAGCACCTGTTGTCAAAGGGGCTGAGCAGCCTGTTTGGAGAAGCTGCAAAGATTATGCCGGGCGGAGAAAAAGCCGGTTTAACTTCCTGGTTGAGCGCTGGACTGATTGCCAAAGGAGCAACGTCCCTGATCGGCAACGCAGGCAACGTGGTAAAAGCACTGTCGCCTATTGGCAGCGCCATTAAAAACATAGGGCTGGCAGCACAGACAGCTCCGTCCGTTGGTGCCTTTGTGAGTGACCTGGGCGGAATGATTCCAACAGCTGCAAAATTTGGTATTGCAGCGGCAGCGATTACAGCGGCCGTGGTTGCTATCGGCGTGGCTATAGATAACTACAACGAGAAGCAGATCAGCAACAGCCTAGCGGACCATTTCGGGAGCATTGAACTGAGCGCGAAACAGGCAGAGGAAGCAGCTTCCGGAATCTTAAATGCAAAGTACCTGGTAAATGTTGAGATGGCGATCAATGAATTTAAGAACGCCGATCAGCTGAGGGCAAAAGCAGAGGAAGCATTGCAAGCAAACCAGGCACTGACATGGAAAAGCAGCGTCGGCATTGAGCTGACCGCTGACGAGCAGCAGTCCTATAAGGACAATGTAACAACCTTTGTGGAAAGCAAAATTTCCGAGCTTGAAAGCCGGACATTTGCGGCCCATATAAGTGTGCAGACATTCCTGGGAGGTACTGAGGAGGGCGAAAGCCTGGCAAGCAGTATCGAGGAATGGGCGCGAGCAGACCACCTGGAACTGACCAATCTATCCAATGACCTGAAAACGGCCGTGGAGGAAGCGCTGCAGGACGGCATTATTGATGTTGACGAAGCGCAGGCAGTGGCAGCTTTACAGGATAAAATGAACAGCATAACCAGCAAATGGAAGCAGGCGGAAGCGCAGGCACAGCTTGACTGGATCAACCAGGAATACGGCAGCCTGAGCGGCAAAGACCTGACTGCAGACTCCTTTACTTCGGTAGTGGAAGCCCTGGCGGATCAGCGAGAAACCGCAGCAGATGAAACCCAGGCACTGGCAACAGAGTTTTACTCTTACTTAAACGCCGCGGAGGCTTCTGGACGAATTACAAAGCGGCAGAATGAGCATTACAAAGACCTGGCCAGCCAGGCAATTAGAAACCAAAAGGCAAACGACCTCATGACAAGCCTGGACTTCGAAAACAACACCCTGGGCGGTACTTATGGCGACCTGATCGCAACAAACCAGGGAAAGACAAAGAAAAGCATGGGAAATGAGGTTGATTATTTAAAGAATTACCTGAACAACCAAGACACGCAGAGCTTGTACGACCACCTAAACACGTTCGGTGCGGATTACGCACAGCAGGGCGGCGGTTGGAAATTCTTACAGAGTGGCGACCAGAACGCACTTGAAAAGGTTTGGGAAGCCATGAAACCAGATGCAGACTCCATGCGCGGCCTGGTGGACGAATATGTAAAGGTTGGCCAGGATGTGCCAAAGCAGATCATGGACAAGTTTAACGAGACTATGGCCATCGGTGCTGCTTCCGGAGATACAAGCGCAGCCTGGGACGTATACGCAAAAAGCATTGCAGATTCCGGAGACAAAGCCCTGATTGATGCAGTAAGCCAGATGGATGCCAACGGACAGCTGGGAGAGGAATTTTCCGCAGCCTGGAAGCGTGCAACAGCTTCTGTTACAGACGAACCGGTGGAACTGGGAGATCTGAAAGCGGAAGTTGACGGCGTGGACATTGACAAAGACGCATGGGTTTCCAGTTTGAACGAAAAACTGGGCGACCTGGCCGAAACCGAGGACGTGACCGCAGAGGGCGCAACCATTAAGGTAAAGGCTGGGGATTGCTTATGGGAGATCGGCAACGCCCTGGGAATAGACTGGCAGACAATAGCCGAAGAAAACGGCATTGAAAGCCCGTATATTATTCATGCAGGCGACGAGCTGAAAATTTCCATGGATAACTTGACAGCAGAGGTTGACGGAGACGCAGCAACAGCAGCCATTGACCAGGCTATGTCCGCACTAACCGCAGAGGGCGCAGAGTTTTCTGTTACTGCTGACGGTGTAAAGGTGGACCTGGCAAACGTTGAGGTTGATTCTGAAACAGCCATGGCACAGATAGAGGCGGCCCTGGGAATGGAAACTGGAACCCTGAGCGGCGCCGGTATACAGGTACAGTCCGGGGCAACGGTAACTATACCGTCCGATCTGGTACAGGTAGACACAAGCGGCATTGAGGCAGCAGTGGAGCAGAGCACAGCAAGCGGAAGTGAGGACACGACTGTTGAGAAGCAGGTAAACGTGACAACGACAGCCGGATCCACAGACACAACACCGGTGGAAGAGGCAGCGCAGGCAGCTCTGAGCAGTGAAACAAACACCACAGACACCACAATGACCACCAATTTAACCGTAGAAGCAGGCAGCACAGATGCAACACCGGCAGCCACATCTGCACAGGCGGAACTTGATAATACATTTTCCAACACTATGCAGACCAATGGCGGCACGGATGTGACAATCGAGAAAGCCAGCGACAATATAGCAGCAGTTTACAGCCAAGTAGGTAGTGAGCTGCAAGCAGCTTTTAACTCCCCTTATTCTGCAAGGGCTTCTGTAAATGTAACGGTTTCATACCATATCACGAACCCAAGTGCTTCACTGAGCACGCACAGTAGTGGATCAACGGTTTCTGTATCCATTGCCGGACATGCAAACGGTGGAGAGGTGGGCCTACATGGCGCAGAATTATCCTGGTTAGGAGAAGAGGGCAAAGAGTATGTTATCCCGACGGTACCGGGCAGACGTGGCCGCGGCATTGCGTTGTGGCAGCAGGCAGGCGAGGACCTGGGTGTGCTGGACAGCAATGGAGAAATTGCAGCCCACGCAAACGGCGGAATCGTAGGGCCTGGCGGCGAAGAACTGGCCAGCAATACCATTTTGCCATTGCAGGCGCAGCCACAGGACGAAAGCAAGAGCGTGTGGAGCGTAACCGGCCAGGAAATGTCGGGGGATAGTAGCGAAGAGGAATCCGAGGGCAAGAAAGCCGTTTCTGTCAATGCAGCAGTGCAGGGACAGCAGGGCAACAACAACTTTGAGATTAACGTGGACATGAGTCCGGTTATTAAGATCGAGGGCGGAAACATGGACGAGGAAAAGGTCTTTGAAGTTATGAAGAACCGGATCCGCGAAATGGCAGACGACCTGGGAGACGAGATCGCAGAGCGCATGAGCAAAATTTTTGCAAACATGCCGCTTATACAGGAGGCATAGGGACATGGATATTTACCTGACACCATCCGGCGGCAGCAGAATACAGTTCCCTATGCTGCCGGAAGCTATAACAATGGGTGCTGACGCAAAATTTATGACGTACAGCATTATTTCACTGGGGGACGTAAAACTCCCCCGTGGACGAGGAACAAAAGAGATTTCGTGGTCCGGGATGTTTCCAGGGGCAGTACGGAAGAAAAACAGGCTGGTAAGAAAGTATACTAAGCCGGACACACTGATCAAGAACCTAGAAAAGTACCGGGACAACGGCACAAAATGTACTTTGCTATGCACTGGCACCTGCATAAACTATTCTGTTTATGTTTCCAGTTTTAAAGGCAAGTACAAAGGTGGATCCGGAGATTATTTCTATGACATAAAATTTATTATTGCCAGAGACATAAAGATTTACACCACCAATGAGCTGAAAATAAAAACGCCAACCAGACCGTCGCCTAAAAAGAAACAGCCCAAAACAGGCAAAAAGACGACCACCTACACGGTAAAATCCGGGGATTGTTTATGGAGGATTGCACAGCGTCTGCTGGGTAAAGGCTCCAGATACACGGAAATTTACAACCTGAACAGGGACAAGATAAAGAATCCGAACCTGATATACCCAGGCCAAAAGCTGACCATACCGGCCAAGTAAGGGAGGTGCAGCTGAGTGATTGAAGTAAGCAAAGTGCACTATGACGTGATTGCAATCACAGAAAAGAAAGTGCAGCTAAACATTACCCAGGCGGTCGAGGGCCTGGGATGGGAGGAAGAAGAGGACGAGCTGGCCATGAAAATAACCTTTGAGCTATACAATGCCAAGTATAACGGTTCCAGGCTGTCCTCTTTGATAAAGATCGGGTGCGTGGTGGCAATAAAAGCGTACTGGGGCAGCGGCAAGGGCATTGTGGCCATGGGAAATGTAACAGAGTGTGAGCGCAGCACAACGAAAGCCGACGAGGTTTTTAATGTGGTTGCTTATGACAACCTGTACAGTATGCAGCGTTCCCAGGACAATATTTATTTTGCTGCCGGAAAGGGCACCAAGAGCGCCCTGACGGAAGTTTTCAAAAACTGGGGCATTACCCTGAGCAGCTACAGCGGTCCGGATGTGAGTCACGCAAAGATTTTGTACAAAAACTCATACCTGGGCGACGTAGTGCGCGGAATCCTGGACGAAGCTAAGAAAAAAGGCGGAGGCAAGGCGATTGTACGGAGTACGCAGAACAAAGTTTCTATTGTGGCCGTAGGTGGCAACAAAGATATTTATCACTTTGAGGGTAACAACAGCGTGTCCAGTAAGCACAAAGTAAGCATTGCAAACCTTGTTACCCGCGTGAAGATTGTATCCTCTGAAAAAACGGACGGATTGCCAAAGGTTGAGGCAGTCAAGAACGGAAAAACAGAATATGGAATTTTCCAAAGGATTGTGAACCACGCCAGCAGCGACAACCTATCAGAGGCGCAGGAGACAGCACAGGAAATGCTGGACGAAAACGGAAAACCGAAAGAGACGGCAACCGTGCAGGCGCCTGATACCCCACCGGTGCGCAAGGGCGACATGGTACACCTGGATGTCGGTGCGCTGAACGGCTTTTATATTGTTAAGAGCGTGCAGCACGACGCTGACAGCGGGAAAATGACTATGCAGGTAGAAAAAGCAGATACAACAGCCAAGAAGAAAACAACAAAGGCGAAGAAAAAGACCTATAAAGTGGGCGACGTTGTGAACTTCCACGGCGGCAAGCATTATATTAGCTCTTATCCAGGCGCAAAAGGTTACAACGTATCAGCCGGCCGTGCGAAGATTACAATCGCAAACGGCAGCGGAAAAGCGCACCCGTGGCACCTGGTTTATGAGAACTGGTCCGAAACGCATGTTTATGGCTGGGTGGATGATGGCAGCTTTGATTGATAGGAGGCAGATATGGCAGAAAACAAAGGCAGCCCAGGTCTGAGCAAACTGGCCCGCGTGATATCCCAGCGGGCAGAGAACGTGGCCGGAAAGGCAGAGCGTGATCTAGTGCTGGATTTCGGCAGCATTAAAGGAGACATGAGCCTTTTAACAAATACTTTCCCCATACCGATACCGCGCAGTGATTATCATGTGTGCAGGCTTGTGGGAGGCCTGGCGTACACGATTTCCGGAGGCTCCCATGGAGGACATGAGGGAGGCAACGGAAGCCATACGCATACAGCCAAGCCACCACAGATCAAGCCAGGGGACCGCGTTCTGGTTGCCTGGGTGCAAAATGAGGCGGTTGTTATTGATGTGGTAAGTTAGGAGGCAAATATGGCAGAAAATCAGCTTTTTCCGGTGTTTGACTTGCCTGAGATACCAGACAACCCGGAATATGATGAAAGATATTACCCGTCCGTTTATTTTGATTTTGAAACGGGCGATTTTTTACGGGATGGAGCAGGCAGGATGATCACCAGCGCAGGCAGGGAGGCATATATGCAGTGGTGCCTGAAAGTTGCCAGCACGGAGCGGCTGAGCTGCCTGGCATATAGTGACGACATAGGCACGGAGTTTGATGAACTGGCCGAGATACCGGACAGGGAATCCCGTGAAAGCGAAATTGAAAGGACGATCACAGAGGCGCTGCTGGTGCATCCAGCAACCGAGTACGTCCGAGACTTTGAGTTCACCCATGAGGGAGACGAAACATACTGCAGTTTTACAGTAAAAGGGTACCCGTGGGAGGAAGATGAAACACTGAGCATACAGCTGTAAGGAGGTGAGAGAGTTGGCAAGTGATTTTATTGTACCTGAATTTTTGGAGGATTGTGACGCGGACACGATCCACGCAAGAATGATGGACGAGCTTCCGAATGACATTGACAAGACTGAGGGCGGCTTCCCGTGGGATTTTACAAGGCCCACAGCACTGATCGCAGCAGAGCTATTGCAGTTTTATATTCCGGAAGCAATAAAACTGATGTTCCCACAGTGGAGCAGTGGCAGCTTTTTGGACTACCTGGCAGCTGGATCACAGACAAAGAGAAAAGCGTCCACTTATGCAGAAGCGGTGCTGACGCTGACAGGCGAACCGGGCACCATAGTACCGGCCGGCACTGTTTTTGCGACAGAAGCCAAGAACGATCAGCCGTCCATTGAATTTGCGGCAGTTGAAAGCTGCATATTGAACGAAGAGGGAAAAGGTACCGTGCTGGTGCGTGCGTTACTTGACGGAAAGCAGTCAAACGTAAATGCCGGCGCTATTGTTTTAATGTCGGAACCAGTTGAGGGAATCCAGACGGTTACGAACAAAGAAAAAGCCACTGGAGGAACCGAGGAAGAAAGCGACGACGATTTAAGAGAAAGAATCCTGGAAGCAGACGCCTCGGAGGAAACCAGTTATATAGGCAACAATGCCGATTATAAACGGTGGGCTAAGGCAGTAGACGGAATCGGGGACGCGATTGTTATCCCGGAATGGAACGGGCCGGAAACAGTAAAAATTGTATGCATTGACCAGAACGGTGAGGGTGCGAACAAGACCCTGCTGGATGCAGTTTACAATTATATTATGGCTCCAGACAACCCCGCAGACCGACTGGCGCCGCCAAACACAATCCTGACGGTAGCAGCGCCGGACCTGGTAAACATATCGTATTCCTTTACGGTTACGGTGGCAGATGGATTTGAACTGAGCACCGTTATATCCGGATTTAAAAAGCAGCTGGAAAGCTATTATAAAACCGTGGCGGATGAGGGAGCAGTGAAGTACATAAAAGTGCACGCGCTGCTGACCGGAACGCCAGGCGTCGAGGACTTTACAGACCTGCTGATCAATGGCAGCACGGACAATATTCGCATTGAAAACGACGAATATCCGTATACAGAAAATGTTGAAGCAAAGGGGGCTGAGTGATGGATCTGGAAAACTTCCCTACAAGGGAAACTGCAAAAGACATGCTGAGCATGATAAGCCCGATCTATGACCGCTCCTATGTTGGTAAATGGATTTTCCAGGTCATGGCGGCATCCATGGAACTTGCACGCGAGACAGTGGAAGATATGAAAAACCAGGCATTTCCGGAAACAGCAACCTGGTCACTCCCCTGGTGGGAAGAACGTTACGGAATCACAGGAAACGAGGGCAAGAGCCTGGAAGAAAGGCGGCGTCCGATTGTGCAGAAACGCAACACAAAACGCCCTATGAACCCGTATCGTATTGCAAGCCTGGTTGCAGAAATTTCCGGGCGGGAGGTTGAAATCTATGAAAACGTAGCACCGCATACATACGAAGTCATTATCCGGCCAGGCAGCAGCAACGTTGACCTGGCCGCTGTTGCAGAAGAAATTTACAAGGTTAAGCAGTCCCAGAAGCACGTGAGGATTGTCTTTGAAACACCTGTTCGCCTGCAAGTGCGGCCCGCGGGTATGAATTTTTCTTTCCGGCATATTATAGCCGGAACCCGGCCAGACGTGAACCGGCCAGGAGCACTGCAGCCTTTAGAGGTTGACGTTGCGCCACAAGCAACAGGCCAGGCGTTCGCATACCCGACGCCAGGAGAAGAGAAACGGGCAGGAACCTATCCGGATGTAAGCACAATCGGAGAAATGACCGCCCCAGGAGTAAATGCTCGCATTACCGGAGAATCCGCCGGTATTGTGTATAAAATTTGCGGAGCTACACGGCTCTAAGAAAGGAGGAGCACATGCTGACAGCAGACGCCATGAACGGCTTTAAGGACCATGTAAAAAAGACAGTTTCCCACGCCATGTATAAGATTAACAGCAGCTATTACAGGGCGGAAATTACAGACATTTACGTGGACAGCACGGGCATGGTGGCTATTGATTTTACAATAGATCCCACCATGAGCGGCACCGTAAAAATCGCAGAGGTGCAGCTGTACAACCGCAGCGGCAAACTGTGGCTGACAAAAACGGAGAACATTACCCGAAAGAGCACGCAAGAGGGTGTGTTTTACCGCTTTACTATTGAAATTACAGAGGTATAAGAGAGGAGGCAAAGACCTATGTATGGTATGACACCATGGAAAGACGAGGTTGTCCAGTACCCATACCGGTACAAAGAGACGCAGAACTCTGACGGCACAGTAGAACATGAGCCGTCCCCAGGTACCGTGATGCAGCAGGGAACCCCGCAGAGTGCAACCAATTTCAACCACATGGAAAACGGAATCCATGACGCCCATGTGGCAGAGGCTATTTTCATGCAGGCAAAAATGCACCAGCAGGAGGAAGTTGAGCGCCGCCTGGGAGAACATGACGCAGAGTTTACGTCTGAAACCGGAACGGTTACGCTGACCAACAGCAACAAGGTATTTTTTGCTTTTAACAACAGCGGCACAACGGTTGCTTTGAAAACCGTCCGCAAAACTATGAACTATGACCTTGATATTGAGGTCGTGGAAGTAGCAGGCGGCCAGGTTGGGGATGTGATCGTATATGACAAGCAGCTGAACGGCTTCAAACTGAAATTCGAGGGAAGCGCTAAGACCGTAAAGGTTAAATACAAAGTTAGAGGAGGTATGTACGCATGAGCGTAAAGGTTATTGAGAAAAACGCGGGAGAAAAAATCCCATTTACAGAAAGCGGCTACAAGCTGAATTTTGACGATATGCTGGCCATTAAGTGCGACAAGTACCAGAAAGACTGGCCAGTGCATAAAGATATCTGCATGGACGCAGATGGAAACTTGACCATGGGGACCGGCGACGGTCTTTTTTATGTTGCTGAGGTCGATATTCCGGCCAGAGAGTACGAGCAGCAGGAAGAGAGCGACCAGGAGGGCGAGGGAAAAGCTCCGGTTGCAAAGAAGCTGGACATGAGCCAGGTTACAGTGACTTTGTGGGGACTGGAAAATCCGGTTGCCGCTGATGATGAAAAGGAGGAATAAGGTATGCAGTACGATTTAGCAGAATTTGCCCTGAAAATGGTAGCACCTAACAACAAGCTGATTTATGACGACAAGGGAATCCCGTCCGTTATGGTTTACGTGCCTAAGTTCAAAATGAGCGACGTGATCGACGGCGCCGGAGACAGCACACACCCAGCCTTTATCGTGAATGGTAAAGAGGTACCGGGAATCTGGATCAGCAAATACCAGAACATTGTAAACAATGGCCGTGCGTACTCCCTGCCTGGCCAGGATCCGACTGTAAATATTACCTGGGACACTGCCAGAGGATATTGTGAAGCCAAGGGAAAAGGCTGGCACATGATGACTAAGGCAGAGTGGACCGCAATTATGCTCTGGTGCAAAAAGAACGGTTTCCAGCCATACGGCAACAATAATTATGGCAAAGACAGCAGAGAAACATTACAGCAGGCAATTCCGGCGACATACGGAAGCGGAACAGACGCAGGAAAAATTTATCATGTTTTAACCGGTACCGGCCCGTTGACCTGGTCCCATAACAAACAGCTTGATGGAATTTGGGATCTGAACGGAAATGTTTCCGAATGGACCGGAGCACTCCGTACTGTAAAGGGAGAGTTGCAGGCACTTGAAAACAATAACGGTGCAAACAGCGACAACCCGCAGACAGCAACAAGTACCGCATGGAAAGCCATTGATGCAACCACCGGCGCATTTATTACCCCTGACGGAAACGGAACAACCGCGAACAGTATTAAGATCGACGCAACAGGAGCCGGCGGCGCCCAGTGGTGCAAAACCATTACAAAGACCTCTGAGAACTTTAGTTGCGCACTGGGAGCTTTAACTTGTTCCGCAGACATTTCCGACGCTGCAAAAGCAGTGCTGAGAGCATACGGCTTACTGCCGGTAGACGGAGCAAAAGCGTCTGATTATGACGACGACAGATTGTGGTTCAATAACGTTGCAGACGAGCGCTTGTTCCACTCCGGTGGCAACTATGGCAGCGGCGCGGGCGCGGGTGTCGGTTACAGTAACGGCGACTGGACGGGCCGCGGCAGCGTGGGCGTGAGCGTCGGCTGGCGCTCCGCTTATGTGGATCTGGAATCTGTTGGCCTGTAATCTGATAGGGACGCGATAGCGGACCGATAAGGCCAACTAGATGCAGGAGGAACATGGAAGAGGTACAGATTGAAAATCAGGATGGGGACAGAGATCCCCTCCTGATTTTAGGAAAAATTGAAGATATGATGTTATACGCCTATCCGGTACTAAATGCGTATCCAAAGTATGAAAGATTTGTTTTAGCGGCAGACATAAAGCGGTGTATGGACCAAGCAATGGAAAGAACCATTGAAGCGAATAAAAAGTATTATAAAAAGACTACTTTGCAGGAGCTGGACGTGGAAATTGACAAGCTGAGAAAATACGTTCGCCTTTCATACCGGCTGAAATATATTGATTTCAAGAAATATAAGCAGTGGAGCGAACAGGTAAACGAGATAGGCAGGATGCTCGGCGGATGGATGGCGAGCACTAAAAAATAAATAACATAGGGAATGGGATATAGCGCTTGTTCAACTCCGGTGGCAACTATGGCAACGGCACGAACGCGGGTGTCGGTTACAGTAACGGCAACTGGACGAACCGCGGCAACGTGAACGTGAACATCGGCTGGCGCTCCGCTCTACCCCCATACGCCAGATACAGGAGCGCCCACGGACGCCCTGGCAGTGCAGGGGGATAAAGGATCTCGTCCCCGCGCTTTACAATGAGCGAAAAAGGAAAACAGCAGTGATGGCACCAAGGGGAGTCCCTTGTGCGTGGGTTATGTTTTGCGACAGCAGAACCACTGGCCCATCCGGAAGTAGAATACAGCGAAACCTGCACCACTGTAAAAAAATATGACAATTAGAAACGTATATTATGAGATAACCTCATTTCACACACTAATGATCGCAGATACCCACGTATCCAAGGGCAAAAGGGAGAACACAGAGAGGCTGAGATTTTACGATAACAGAGAGGGAAATCTGGAAGAAATAAGCACTCTGTTGAGGGCTGGAAAGGTACCCAAAGTCGAATATCACAGCTTTTATGTATACGTGCCAAAGGTGCGGAAAGTTATATTTATTGACTACTGGTCCAAAGTGGTGCAGCGGGCAATATATGACGTGCTGAATCCTAAAATATGCCGGACGTTTATAGAACATACCTATGCGTGCGTAAAGGGACGCGGGCAGCTGGCAGCCATGGAACAGCTTTATACCTGGATGCGAGAAACCAGGACGTCCGGAACTGAATGGTATTATTACAAGTTTGATGTTGCAAAATTCTTTTACCGCATTGACCATGAAATACTTATGGATATTTGCAGGAAAAAGATAGATGATTCGCGAACCGTTGACTTGTTAGGGTATTACATAAACAATGATGCGGTTCCGTTCGGTATGCCATTGGATGCAAACCAGCTGACAATTACCGAGGAGCAAATGCTGTATGATTTAGGAATACCTATCGGCGGCGGCCTGTCCCATATGCTGGGTAATATGTATCTGGATCCACTTGACCAGTTTTGCAAGAGGGTACTGGGAATAAAACGGTATATCCGGTACATGGACGACATTATAATCCTGGACAATGACAAGGAACGCCTGAAAGAATACGGCAGAAGAATGACACAGTTTTTAGAGGAACGGCTGCACTTAAATTTCAACAACAAGACAGCGCTCCGGCCGGTGCGGGTTGGTTGTGAGTTTGTTGGTTTTGTTATTTATAACGACCATGTAATCCTGAGAAAAAGCACAACGCTTCGGATGAAGAGAACTCTCCGGAAAACGCGCCAGGACTACCACGACAACCTGATCACATTCAAGGAGGCAAACGCAACCATGCAGAGCTACCTGGCCATGCTGAGCCATGTGGATTGTAAGAAATTTAAGGAGAAATTGCTGGACGAATTTGTATTGACCCATGCGGATGATAATGGAGAGGAGCAGATCATAAACGTGATTGAAACGGGAGGAATAGGAGCACTTGACTATGAAACAATGTATTGCTGAGGTACTGGAAACCCAGTCGGAAATTATACAGCTGCAAAGGAATGTTATTGACCGCCTGGCGGCCGCATTATTGCAGCACAGTATGATTGAAGAGGAAGAACTGGCAATGATGCAGCAGGCGGCAGACCTGCAAAGAGGCATAGAAGAATGAAACCCATAAAAAGAATTGACCGCAGAGCTGGCCCTGGCCGGTTCTTTTATTTTGCAGAAAATTAAAATGATGAGGTAAGGGAGCATGACATTGAAAGAGATTTTAGAAACCGGCGGCGGTGTGCTGCTGATTGTGCTCACCCTTGTACAGATCGCACCTATCAAGGTAAACCCATGGAGCGTTATCGCAGCAGCCCTGGGGCGTGCTTTAAACAAGGATGTGATTGATCTGATTGAGAAAGGGAAAGCGGAAACGGCCAGGTACCGGATCATTCGCTTTAATGACGAAATCAGACACGACGTAAGGCACACGGAAGAACATTTCACACAGATCATAGAGGACATTGACACATACGAAAATTTTTGTGCAGAGCACCCAAAGTTCCACAATGGTAAAGCAGTGCGCTCGATTGCCAATATCCGCAAAATTTATGATAAATGTTGTGAAGAAAATTCTTTCCTGGTTTGAACTGCAAGGAGTGAGACAAGGTTGAGAAAGTTATTTTTTAAGAAAAAACTAGATTATGAGAAGCGCATGAAAGAACTTGACCAGATAGCGGAGGAGCAGCAGCTGAGGCAGCGGGTACGTGACCGAGAGCGTGAGCTGGGACTGAGGCACACCCGGAAGAAACCGGCCTGGGGTAAGGCTATGATGGCGGTTGTATACGGTCTTTGTATTGAAATAGTAATCTATGCAGAGGTTGTTATGTGGATGCGCTTCGACTTGTCGGCACTGTACGCGCTGATCGGTGTACCAGCGGCCATGTTTGGAGTATTTTGGGCGTATGCGCAGAAATCCGCAAAGGAAAACACCAAGGGCGGCATTGTGTACGACATGAACATAAGGCAGGCAGAAACTGACGATCTGGCCGGAATGGAGCCAGAAAACAACACAGATACCGGAGAGGGTATCGGATAAGGAGCAAAAACATGACTTTAGAAATTTTTTTACTGGGATTGATGATCGTATCTATTTTTACGGGGCTGTTTACTGAGGGCATTAAGAAGCTGCTGGACGAAATGACAGTGAAGTACCACTCTAATTTTCTGGCCGGCGGTGTGGCCGTAGTGCTGTCCACCCTGGTAGGTGCCGGGTACCTGATTCTGACGGAGACGCAGATCAATGACAAGATGGCGGTATATTTAATTGCACTCGTGCTGCTGTCCTGGCTTGCTTCCATGGTCGGGTATGACAAAGTAATTCAGGCCATTGCACAGCTGAAAAGAACAGATAATAACGCACAGGGCGGCCGATAAGGTCGCCTTTTCCTATGGGAGGGACGTACATGACAGAGCAGGAATTTATCAGCTTTATGGGGCCACTGGCGCAGGCAGACATGGCGAAAAGCGGCGTGCTGGCTTCGGTAACAACGGCGCAGTCAATCCTGGAATCCGGTCACGGTAGCACAGAGCTGGCCAGAAATGCAAACAACTTTTTTGGGATGAAATGCAGCTTATCCGGGAATACCTGGCCAGGAAGTACCTGGGACGGCGTAAGCAAGTACCGGAAGCAGACCGGAGAAGAGGACGCGAACGGGAACGCTTACACAATTACAGCAGATTTCCGGAAATATGCGAGCGCTGCCGACAGTGTGGCGGACCACAGCGCATATTTACTGGGCGCCATGAATGGCAGCAAACAGCGTTATGCAGGCCTGAAAGGAGAAACGGATCCGGCGAAAGCTATCGGAATCATAAAGGCAGGCGGATATGCAACAGATACAAAGTATGTGAGTAAAGTCCTGAGTATTATCAACAAATATAATTTGACGAAATACGACCAGGCAACAAAGGGAGGAGTGAGCAACTTGAAAATTAACCAGAACCCGAACTTCGGAACACACAACACAAGCCCACGTAGCGGAGGAATTGAGTACATTGTTATCCACTATGTAGGTGCAACAGGTACCGCAAAGAATAATATCGACTATTATAATCAGCGCAGCACGACACAGGCCAGTGCTGATTTTTACGTCGGTTTCGAGGGAGAAATCTGGCAGTATAACCCGAACCCGAAAGCCCGTTACTGTTGGGCTGTAGGCGGCGGCAGACAGTCCAGCCAGGGCGGCAGCTTGTACGGCGTGGCCAGAAATGCCAACAGCGTGTCCATTGAAATGTGTGTAAGAAACAAAGGAAACAAGAACGCAAACAGCAAAGACTGGTATTTTGAGCAGGCAACGATCAACAGCGCTATTGAGCTGACTAAGTACCTCATGAAACTGTACGGGGTACCCGCTTCCAGGGTTATCCGCCATTTTGACGTAAACGGTAAATATTGCCCTGGTGTATACGGATGGAACTCTGCAAGCGGATCTGAGAGCGCGTGGAACGATTTTAAGAAGAAAATCGGCAGCGGTGCAGTAGCCACACCAGCAACACCGGCACAGCCAACTACTGCAAAGAAATACTACAGAGTCCGCAAGACCTGGGCGGATGCAGCAAGCCAGAAAGGAGCCTTTGAGAATTATGACAACGCCAAAGCGTGCGCTGATCAGAACAAAGGTTATAAGGTGTTCGACTGGAACGGCAAGCAGGTTTATCCGGTGGCAGCATTCCAGCCGTACCAGGTGCGCGTTGAAATTACGGACCTGAACATCCGGACAGGCCCAGGAACCGGATACGCCAAAACACAGTATATTCCAGTAGGAACCTATACCATTGTTGAGGAAGCGAACGGAAAGGGAGCGACCAAGTGGGGCCGCCTGAAATCCGGAGCCGGCTGGATCAGTCTGGACTATGTAAAACGGGTATAATAAGCCTGTTGTCTATTCTGTATCTTTTCGGCAAGACTTTTTGTCTGTTATTCCGGGATTTACAGAAATGAAAATATAGTGTAAAATGCGCCGAAGAGGGGGTTCTCAAGGGGGTCAGGCAAACGCCTGAAACCTGGGAGCCACCCTCTTTTTTTGTGCTTAAAAATAGTTGTCTATCTTGTATCCTTTTCATGCACTTCACTACACTAAAGTTTGTCTATTCGGTCTATGGAATATAAACCGCCATTGGTTTATAATAAAGACAGTTGAAAGAGAGATATGGAGGTAAACGAAATGAGTGTAGCAGAAACAATTTTACAGCAGTTAGGCGGCCAGAGATTTACAGCAATGACAGGCTCAAAGAATTACCTGGCAGACGGCAATAGCCTGAGAATGACACTTGCAAAGAACCACAGCAAGGCAAACCGCCTGACAATTACCCTTGACGAGGCAACAGACACATACCGGATGCGCTTTTATAAGTACACAGCGGGACGCCTGAACAAGAAAACCTTTGAATGGGTACCAGACAAAGTTGTTGAGGTAGCAGAGTTTGACAATGTATATTGTGACATGCTGCAGGAACTGTTTACACAGGTAACATGGATGTATACCAGATTATAAGAAAGTGGAGGGCATGATATATGCAGATTAAAAGATTGAGAAATACACATTTTGGAACCAAGAAAATCAGCCGCGTGGTAACAGGCTGGGCACTGTACGAGCCGGGAAAAGGTTGGGTTGCCTTTAGTGCAGACCGTGACGAGTTTGATATTTTGGTACCATACATCCCGTGCGGTGGCAAGAGAGCACTGCAGAGCATTTTGGATGCTGGCGGCTTTTGTAGCTTTGAGGGTATGGAGTACGTGCAGGAGCTGGCGGCGTAAGCTGCCGGATCCGGAAAGGGGAACGCTATGAGTAAAGCACAGAAATATGGAATGTATGTAGAGATTGCGAAAAGAGCTGAGGAAAGCGGATTGTATACAGGCGAAAGATTGAGCTTGTTAATGGATATCGAAAGCGCAGACGAAAAGTTTAATTTAAGATTAGAGGAGTGGCTGGCCGCGGATGATTTTAACTTTATCCATGATCTTTATGGAATTATGGATCACATTGTAAGAGATAAATTCCCGGCGGATGATTTTGGCCTTTTTGTACCGAGATTCGCAGGTAGATAGGAGGCAGCGACATGTTAGAGAAGAAAATCCGCAGGTATAAGGCAATGGAGCTGCACCGGGAAATGGTGCGAAAGGGACAGCTGGGAGCTGCAAAGCTCCTGCTGAGACTGCTGAGAAACGGCAGGGTGCACCTGGGGCTTGACAATGACTCGTGGATCGTTGAAAAGGCTTGCGAGGAACTGGGCTGTTATATTTATTATGACCGACGCGGATATAGCGCAACGGCTCACTTATGAGGAGGGCGGCATGGTAAAAAGAGAATGGTACCGGGACCGGTACAACAGCAAGAAAACATGGGAGGTCGTAAAGATGGTGGGCGGCTACTATTTACGCCAGTATGTTGACGGGCAGCAGGTAAATACCGGACTCCGGACAACAAAGGCTTTTATTGCAAGCATTGGCATATTTGAATTTGAAAGAATCGCATAGGAGGACAAAGTTATGACGAATTTAGCAAACAAAATCGGCGGCGCATTATTTGGTGTAGCAGTAGGGGACGCACTGGGCGCCCCGCTGGAATTTATGAACGCAAAGGAAATCCAGCACAAGCACGGAACCGTGAAAGAAATGATCGGCGGCGGGTGGCTGAACGTAAAGCCGGGAGAAGTTACCGACGACACGCAAATGACAATCGCAGCAGCCCTGGGCGTAGCAATGCATCCGGAGAATCCGGAGCCATGGGCGGGCAAGCACTTTGCAGAGTGGGCCATGGGTGGCCCGAAAGATATAGGCGGCACATGCCGCAGTGCGATCACAAACGCCCTGCAGATGATGCTGGGACGGCCAGATCTGAAAAATTGCAAGGGCCTGGCACCTTATGAGTTATGGGAGCAGGCGGCACAGCTGACAGCGCAGCAGAACGGGAACAGAAGCGCGGGCAACGGCGCCCTGATGCGTACCGTGTACCCTGGTCTGTACTATACAGACGAGAGCAGAGCCGTAGAGGTTGCGGACAGAATCGGACGCCTGACGCACTGGGACGACCTGAGCGCGGAGGCTTGCCAGCTTTATACAAAAATGGTATACTATTTAATCATGCACCATGCAGATACGGTGCAAAAACTATGCAACGGCCTGAACGACATTACAAGGGGCACACGATACAGCCGAAAAGCAGAGCCGGCAAACCTGAATCCTAGCGGTTTTGTGGTTGACTCTTTGCATTGCGCCCTGCACTGCCTGAGAAGTACAAAGAACTTTGAGGCGGCCGTTGTTAAAGCTGCAAACCTGGGAGGAGACGCAGACACAATCGCAGCTATTACCGGCGGGCTGGCCGGTGCCCTGTATGGATATGAAAAGATTCCGCTCCGGTGGCGTATGGTACTGGACAGCGGTACAAAGAGCACGCTGATCAGCTTGACAGGCGACGCAGCGAAAAACCACATGGAGGCATAAAGATGGCATACGGTAGGAAATTAAAGGGAACCTCGCGCCGGGTACCCATTACAGTCCACACACCACTTGATCGGCTTGACGCTATTGACGAGTACGTGGAAGAAAGGCGCCAGCAAGAGGGAAAAGCGTACAGCCGCTCTGATTTTTACGAGGAGGCAGCCGCCTTGTATCTTGAAAAGTTGGGAAGAGGGCAAACAGAATGATGTGTACCAAAATTGTACCGGAAATTTTGAGAGCCAGAAAAACCATAAATAATATAAATAATATAAATAATAAAAACGTGTATGAAACATACAAAAACAGCAGCCGTTAAAACGTTGTTATTGAGTTTGAGTAGCTTGAAAAATCGCGGAAAAGCCCATAAATAAAGGCTTTGCGGGGTGTCGAAAAGACCAAATGGAGTGCAAATGGAGTTTAAAAATTATTTTTTTCTCTTGTTTATATTCCAGATTCACCTGCAAATTTCGTGAAATCGGTTATTCTCATAAAATAAAATTAGAGTAAATATGAAGAACAGTTTGTTTTGATTGAAGTGATTTTCGTCAAGGCAGACTGTTTTTTTGTTGCCTGCATTTAGAAAACAGATACCACAGAAAGGTTCTTTACTTTCGATGAGCTTAAACTCCATGACACAGTAATCACACTGATGGAGAATTAAAAAACAAGAAAATTTGATAAATTTCGGAAAATGATGTCCGATTTTGCATCTGCCAGTACAGAGTATATGAAG
>OIXA01000287.1_pt1 | contig 74499 bp, 60 predicted proteins | sample 1587721 | NCBI WGS metagenome assembly OIXA01 (sample SAMEA3888900, study PRJEB22519) | human gut metagenome | biome: human gut; feature: human-associated habitat; material: faeces | place: Denmark | collected 2013 | reverse complement strand
CGTCAACGCCCCTTGGGTTCAAAACGCCTGAGGGGTTTCTTAAAGGGAGGGAGGGAGGGGAATTTTTTTCACGAAAAAGTGGCCTTTTGAAGAGGCCACTTTGGGTTCAACTAGAAGGATTAAGCGTCTAACGAACCGTCGGATAGATTTTTGGCTTGGAGACGCGCCATTTGTTTGGCAAGGGAAATCCGCGCGTATTCCACGTCCGTGTTGGGGTCTTTTTTCTCGATGATATCGCGGTCATAATCGGCTTTTGACATGGCTCTTGCCCGGTCAATCGTCGATCCTTCTTCGATATTTTGGCATAGCAATACCGCACGGTTTTCCTTCACGTGAAGAACTCCTTGGAATAAGGCGTAGAACTTCTTCTTTCCGCCCATCCAAATCTTGAGGACGCCGCTAGGAAGGCAAGAAACAATTGTCGGGGTATACCCTTTTTCAATCATTAAGGGTCCTTTTTCCGCGGGGACGATGAAAGAATCCACTTCCGCGTCAACGGCGATTCCTTTTGGCGTTAAGACGGTGAGTGGAATCATTATTCCATCCCTTCTGCTTTCTTCACCACGTCTTCAATGGTTCCGCAATATAGGAACGCGGCTTCGGGAAGGTTGTCATATTTGCCGCTTAAGATTTCCTTGAAGCTGCGAATCGTCTCGGAGACGGGGACGTAAATGCCGGGGAAGCCGTTGAAACTCGATGCCACGTGAAGCGGCTGAGAGAGGAAATTACGAACTCTACGGGCGCGATTGACGATGGCTTTATCTTCATCGGAAAGCTCATCGATACCTAAAATGGCGATGATGTCTTGGAGTTCTTTATAACGTTGGAGCAATTGCTGGACGCCGCGAGCAACATTGTAATGCTCTTCCCCAATGATATTGGGGTCTAAAATATTAGAAGAGGATTCTAGGGGATCGACGGCGGGGAAAATGCCAAGGGCTGCAATATTGCGGTCGAGCAAAGTCTTCGCGTCCAAGTGGGAGAAAGTCGTGGCTGGGGCCGGATCGGTAAAGTCGTCGGCAGGGACATAAACCGCTTGAACCGAGGTGATCGAGCCATCTTTCGTCGAAGTGATACGTTCCTGCAATTGGCCCATTTCGGTTGCCAAGGTCGGTTGATAGCCAACCGCGCTAGGCATACGGCCCAAAAGGGCGGAAACTTCGCTGCCAGCTTGGGTGAAACGGAAGATATTATCGATGAAAAGCAAGACGTCTTGATGTTCTTGATCGCGGAAATATTCCGCCATCGTAAGGCCGCTTAAGCCCACGCGCATACGCGCTCCGGGGGGTTCGTTCATCTGGCCGAAGACCAGGGCGGTTTTGGATAAAACGCCCGATTCCTTCATTTCATGGTAAAGGTCGTTGCCTTCGCGGCTGCGTTCGCCAACGCCTGCAAAAATCGAGGTGCCGTTATGTTCGGTGGCAAGGTTAAAAATGAGTTCTTGGATCAAGACGGTTTTGCCAACGCCTGCTCCGCCAAATAGACCGATTTTGCCGCCTTTTACATACGGGCAAAGCAAATCAATGACCTTAATGCCGGTTTCTAGGATTTCGCGCTGGGTGGTTTGTTGCTCAAAAGTCGGGGCCGCGCGGTGAATCGGCATACGGGAGGTCGCTTCAAAGGGCATGTCATCAATTGGCTGTCCCAGGACATTGAACATACGTCCTAACGTATTTTCGCCAACCGGAACCGTAATCGGACCGCGGGTGTTGATGACTTTCATCCCGCGAACCAAACCATCGGTAGCTCCCATGGCGACGCAGCGGACGACGTCATCGCCAATATGTTGCATGACTTCCACCGTTAAGGATTTTTCTTCGCCGAGGGGAATAACGAGGGCCGTAAGAATTTCCGGCAAGTGTTTCTGCTCAAAGCGAACGTCCACTACTGGCCCGACGGCTTCCACGATCACGCCATCATAGGCGTTTTCTTTCGTGATTTTGCTTTCTTTCTTCATGTGTTCTCCTTTATTCCGTTTGGGAATTGGCACCGTTGACGACTTCGGTGATTTCTTGGGTGATCGAAGCCTGACGGGCTTTGTTGTATTCGATGCGGAGTTTGTCGAGCAATTCGTCGGCGTTGTCGTTGGCGCTTTCCATCGCGTTGCGTCTACTGGCTTGCTCAGATAGTTCGGCTTCCCCAATTCGAGAATAGAGCTCCGCCCCTAAATAGGAAGCGAGGTTATTCTCCACGAATTCTTTGGGGTTAGGCTCCCAAAGAGGCGGGGCATAAGATTCATAGGGTTCTTCGTGATAGGAAGGGGAAATGGGCAACAAGGTGAAGCATTCCGGGACGAAGCGAAGGGAATTCACGTAATGGGTGGAGATGACTTCAATCCGTTTGTATTTTTTCTTGGTAAAATCCTCGAGAAGTTTTTTCCCTGCTTTGGTGCAATCAAGAGGAGAGGCATTTAAATCCAAGGAGGTTTCTTCTAAATGGAAGGCCCCATCATGGGAATAATGGGCTTTTCCTTTTTCTCCTAATACAATCAAGGTATCAACCCCTTTGTGAATCTTGGATTCGACAAAGCGGAAAAGCTCGGAATTATAGCCGCCGCATAACCCTAAATTGGAAGTGACGAGGAGGTAACAAATCGCATCCACCCCTTCGTTTTCTTTGGCGTAAGGAAGAGAAGGACATAGGGCTAAAGCACGGGCGAAAATGCCTTCTAATTCGCGAAGATAATAGGAGCCATGTTCAAAGGTATCCTTGAAGCGTTTGAGCTTCACGGTGGCAACCATCTCCATGGCCTTCGTGATCTTTTGGGTCGAGGTGACGGAGGCGATGCGACGTTTGGTTTTGTTAAGACCGCTCCCCATATTACTTCCTTAAGGCGACGAATTCTTCTACCGCCGCTTTAAAATGGGCGGAGAGTTCATCGTCGAATTTCTTTTTCTCCATGAGTTCGTCAATCACTTCTTTGTGGCGAGATTCCATGAACGAATCCATTGCCGTTAACCATGGACCCACTTCAGAACGTTCTAGTTCATCGAGATAACGGTTTTTGACGCAATAAAGCTCGATGATTTGCTTCCAAACAGGATAGGGGGAATATTGCTTTTGCTTCAAGCATTCCATCAAAACGGCGCCGTGGGCAAGAATCTTCTTCGTCGAGGCGTCGAGGTCGCTGCCGAATTGGGCAAAGGAAAGCATTTCGCGGTAAGAAGCGAGTTCAATTTTAAGACCGCCGGCGACTTGCTTCATCGCCTTGATTTGGGCGGAGGATCCAACACGAGACACCGAGAAACCCGAATCAATAGCAGGGCGTTGTCCTTCGGCAAAAGCATCCGTCACTAAGAAAATCTGACCATCGGTGATAGAAATAACATTCGTGGGAATATAAGCGGAGATGTCGCCAGCCTGCGTTTCAACAATCGGCAACGCGGTGATCGAGCCCCCTCCATAATCCTTGTTGAGGCGGCAAGCACGTTCTAACAAACGAGAATGGAGGTAGAAAATGTCACCCGGATAAGCTTCACGTCCCGGAGAACGTTTTAATAATAAGGATAAAGTACGATAAGCGACTGCGTGCTTGGAAAGATCATCGAAAACGATGAGGACGTCTTGTCCTTGCTCCATCCATTCTTCTGCCATCGCCATGCCGGCGAAGGGGGCGATATATTGAAGCGGGGCGGATTCGGAAGCTGAGGAGGAAACGATGGTCACATAATCCATGCACCCCATTTGACGGAGTTTTTCAACCAAAACGGCCACGGAGGAATTCTTTTGGCCGATTGCGCAATAGACGCATTTCACGCCTTTGCCTTTTTGGTTGATGATCGTATCAAGGGCAATCGCCGTTTTTCCCGTTTGACGGTCGCCGATGATCAGCTCGCGCTGACCGCGTCCAATCGGAATCATCGCATCAATCGCCTTGATGCCCGTTTCCAAGGGGGTATCGACGGATTTACGCGTCATAACGCCCGGAGCGATGCGCTCCACGGGGCGAGTTTTCGTAAACGGAACGGCTCCTTTGCCATCCAGCGGTTCGCCAAGGGCGTTAACGACACGCCCCAGCAGCCCATCTCCAACGGGAACTTCGACGACCTTGTGAGTTCTTTTCACCGTGTCGCCTTCTTCGATTTGGTTATCCGAGCCGAGTAAAACGGCACCGACGTTATCGCGATTCAAGTTCATGACCATGCCATAGACGTCGTTAGGGAAAACAAGCAATTCGCCAAGCATCGCTTGATCCAAGCCATAGCAAAGGGCAATGCCGTCTCCCACCGTGATGACCGTACCGACATCATCGGTTTCGAGTTTGCTTTCGTATCCCTGTATTTCCGCTTTAATTAACGCGGCGATTTCATTGGAATCAATTTTCATTGGTCCTTGCCTCCTTGCAGAAGATGCTTTTTCATTTCTTGTAATTTGTGGCGTAAGCTCCCGTCATAGACTTTGCCGTCCAACGCCACTTTCACCCCACCGAGCAAATCCGGATCTAAAATCGGGGTGAGTTCCACTTTATCGCCAAGGCGTTCGGCCAAGGCGTCTTCGATTCGTTTCTTTTCTTCCTCGGACAAAGGGGCGGCCGAATAAACGACGCCTTCTAAAATCCCAAGGCTTTCATTCACCAAAGAGGCGAAACTAGAAACAACGGAAGAGAAAAGATTGAACCGATGATGACGGACGAGAACTTTATAAAAGTCGTTTAAATAGGGAAGAGGGTAGAGGCGAAGGAAAATTTGGTCGCATAAAGCTTGCTTTTCTTGAAGGGAAAGCGAATACGAGCAAAGGACCCGTTCTAAGTCGGGATAAGAAGCAAAAAGCCCCTCCGCGTCGCGGAGCGCCTTCAAATAGGCTGGTCTATCTTTTTCATCGACGAGCCGATAAAGGGCTGTCGCGTAGTTCTTCGCCACTTCTTCCATGTTTTATTTCTTCTTGATGTCGGAAACAAAATCTTCGACGAGCTTTTTGCTATCTTGTTCGGAGACTTCGCGTTCCAAAATTTTTGAGGATGCCGCAAGGGCAACCTCCACGATTTGCCGCTGCACGTCTTGCTTGGATTTTTCTTTTGCAAGAGCAATGTCGGCATCCGCCTGCTTTCTTTTTCTTTCGGCTTCTTGGGCGGCTTCTTCCAAAATCCGGCTGCGTTCGCCTTCAGCTTGCATTTTGGCATCGGCGACGATTTGGCTCGCTTTTGCCTTGCCTTCTGCAATGGTCGCGTCCTTTTCTTGAGCGGCTTTTTGGGCGATTTTATTCGCTTCTTCCGCGGAAGAAATTTCATTGGCGATGTGAGCACGTCTAGCGGCAACCATCTTTTTCACCGGTTTATAGCCAAGGAAAAAGACGATCAGCAATAAGACGACAAACGCCAGCAGCTGAATGACGAGATCCCAGAGACCGTTAGGGAAAAGTTTATTGATGAAATCCGAATCGGAGAATGGGGGATCAGAGGCGTCGCCAAGCAGGGGGATATTTTTCCAAAATCCCAAATCCATAGGGGATTAGGCCACTTTCCCGCCGAGAATGAAGATGATAAGGATCGCGACGATAAGAGCGTAAATACCGCAAGATTCGTCCAAAGCGACCGCAAGAATCATCGTGGATTGCAATTTCTTTTGGTTTTCGGGGTTGCGCGACATTCCATCAATCGCGTGGCAGCAAATCCAGGATTCGCCAAGAGACGACATGCCGGCAGAGAAAATCGCGATCGCGGCTCCGATGGCAATTAAGCCCAAATTGTTGCTCGTATCGGCCAAAACAGCCAATGCATTTTGTAGAAATCCCATATCAATTCCTCCTGTTGGGTGTTTCTTAATCCCTTATTCCTTCAAGGGTTCTCCCCGCGCCACTTGCTTCTCCGTGCCCATGGAGTCGTCTTCTGGCATTTCCTGCGAAATCCAGACGGCGTTGAGCGAAGAGAAGACCAGGGTTTGGATGAACCCGGAGAATAAGCCAAAGTAAAGGTTGAAGACGCCGATAAGAATCGGCCCAAGGATGATTTGACCCGCTTCTCCCATGAAGGAGAAAATGGCCATGGATGCAGATTTGGTGGCCCAGTTGACAAGGCCGATGATGACGCTGCCGGCAAGGGCGTTCCCGAACATACGAAGGCTGGTCGAAATAATCGGGGTCCACATTGTCAATAAGTTGATGGGGAGCCATAAAACAACCGGTTCGATATAACGATGGAAATAACCCCAATGCTGATAACGAAGCGCAGTGGCTTGAATCAAAATGAACATGACTACCGAGAGGGTGAAGGGAATAATCAAGGTGTCGATGACGCTCGGCATGCCGGTGATCGACCAAATGAAAGCGAGAAACAAATAGGCGAATAGGCCCATGAAATACCCAGTGTAATTGCCGGGCTTCTTGCCCATAATGTCTTCCGCCCAAGATTCGAGGGTTTCATAGAACCATTCCCAAAGAAATAACGGTCCTTTCGTGGGCTTTAAGGGATCATGGAAATGTGCTTGGATGCCCGCGACGATTGCAAAAATCGCCACAAGTCCCATGACAATAAGAGAGGTGATCACCGGCCCAGAAAGGCGGAACGACCAATCCTGGAAGTTCTTGATCATGTCATCTAAGGGGTTGGAAGAATAAAGGATGCTATTCATTCTTGTTCTCCTCCTTATTCGATGCGGGGTCCTCTCTTTTTTTGGAGCGGAAGAAAGTGGTGCAAATCAAAACCACACCCATGGGGAGATATCCGGCGAAGACCGTCCAAACGTTGCAATAGGAGGAAGCCATGCTCCCCCAACGATAGGTGGCAAACCCTCCTAGAACAAGGCCCGCCGCATATAAAGCCATGCGGAAGACGCCAAAGAAAGCGCCTAAGGCTCCTTTTTTGGGGTCCGCGTCCGAAGATAGGAGGAAAGAGGATCCGCGGTCAATCGTAAAATAAGCAAAGATTTCAATCGCGCTGCCGAGCAGCCATCCTAATGGAAGACCGGGGTTGCCGATAAAGAATCCAAATAGCAGGGCAAGGAATCCGATAAGGGCAATCGCGGCAAGGAGGAAGAGATTCTTCGTTCCGTCTTTCCACGTTTTATAGGACTTTGCAAACTTACCCATAATATGGAATATATTACGGCTATCTATCCACCCTTTCAATGGTTTTGAGCCCCTTTTGGTCGAAAAACCGTTTCCGTCAAAAGCCCTTGTATTTTTCTTGTAAAATATCGGGAGCCCTTGGCATTTTTTCTTGCCAAGAAAGCCCTTTCATGGTTTCATTATGGGCTGTCAAAAAGGAGGTTGTTCATGGAATTCAAAGTAAAAGTCGGAAATGATGTCCAAACCTATTATAAAAAAACGTCGTTATTGGAGATCATCGGAGACCGCGACCCCGAAAAGCGGATTGTCGCCGCGAAGGTCAATAACCGCATTCGCGAACTCACCTACGAACTCTATTACGATTGCGAGGTCGAATTCATCGACTGCAAAAGCCCCGAAGCCGTCAAAGTCTACGAAGCTACATTACGTTATGTCACGGCCATGGCCTTCCGCCACGCCTATCCGGAATTAAAAATCCGTTTTGCCTATAACGTTTCTCGTTCCATCTCCATTCATATTTTGACCCCAGGAGTCGTCTCTTCCACGGCGATGCTGCTCCGCATCAAGCATGAAATGGAATCGATCATCGAGCAGGATTTACCCTTAAAACGTCAAATCATCTCCAAAGAAGACGCGGCGAAGCTTTACCAAGAGCACGGGTTCGAGGACAAACTCGACTTGCTCCCCTACCGCCCTGAGAAAACGGTTCACATCTATACCTGCGGGGACTATGTGGACTATATGTACAACCACATGATGCCCTCTACCGGCTATCTTCACGATTATAAGTTACGCCTGTACGCGCCGGGATTCTTGCTTCAATATCCGCGTGCCGAAGCCGGAGGAAAAATTCCCGATTTTGAGGACGCCCCGACCTTCTCCCGCGCGCTCACCGAATCCCACGATTGGGCTAAAACCGTTGGTTCTTCTACGATCGGCGGCATCAACCACTCCATCGAGACGTTAGGCGAAATCGACTTCATCAATCTCTGCGAGGCCCGCCATAACCGCATGCTCTGCGAGCTTGGCCAGCTCATCGAAGACGATATCGACGACATCCGCCTGATTTGCATCGCCGGTCCTTCTAGCTCTGGCAAAACGACATTTGCCAATCGCTTACGCATCGAATTGCTTTCTCGCGGCATCCGTCCGATTCGCATCTCGCTGGACGACTATTACCTCCCCAAGGATCAAATGCCGAAGGATGAAAACGGGAAATCGGACTACGAATCCATCGAATGTCTCGATATCCCCCTATTCAACCAAAATATGCTCGACCTCATCTCCGGGGAAGAGGTTCAACTTCCGAAATTCGATTTCAAAGTCGGACACCGCGTCCCGGGAAGAATCCTGAAAATTGGCCCGGGCGAGCCCATCATCATCGAAGGGATCCATGCGCTCAATGACCAGATGCACCACGATATCCCCAAGGCGCAGAAATTCAAAATCTTCATCTCGCCACAAGCGCAGATTAACCTCGACGACCATACGCCTTTATCCCTTACCGACCTCCGTTTGATTCGACGCATTGTTCGCGACTACCAATTCCGTTCTTCTCCCGCGGAAGAAACCCTCGACATGTGGCCTAGCGTCCGCAAAGGCGAATTCAAATGGATTTATCCCTATCAAGAAGGAAGCGACTACGTCTATAATTCCATGCTTTCCTATGAGCTTCCCGTTTTGAAGAAATACGCGATGCCGTTACTGAGCCAAATCGAAGAAGAATCCCCTTATTTCCCGGACGCGATGCGGTTAATGCGGATGCTCAAATACTTCATTGACATGCCGGATCAATGGGTGCCGTCGAATTCCTTGATGCGCGAATTCATCGGCGGATCCTGCTACGCGGACGTTTGATTCCTTCCTTCCATATCAAAAGCGCCTCCCGTTTGGGAAGCGCCTTTTTTGTTCCTTCTTTTTTTGGATCAATAATGGAAGGTTGATAGATGGGACAAGAGGTAGAAATGACCCGCGGATTCGCTTCCAAGTTGGAAGGAGAGGCCTTTCTTTCCCGAAGCAATGTTCTCATCTAACGGGATGATGTAGTCCTTTTGTTCCGCGTGGTTCCTCACCGTGATGTTTGCAGAATCAATACGAACCTCGAAGTTATACCAGGTATTTTGAATCGTCGTGGGGGTCATGTCCGCGCCTAGATCGGGGCGATACCCGGTTTGGCCAAGGCTATTGCGGTTGCTGCCCGAGCCTAGATAAATACCTTCTCCTGCTAAATTGCTACCAAGGGTGAAACGGATGCCCTGGTTTTGGCTAAATAGATCCGTGAAGTCGATGGGGTTGAAGCTAAGTGTCGTCGAGCCTTTTTCGTTTTGGCCTAGGATTCCAATGGCTTGTCCCGCCGAGCTAATCGCCAAAGTCCATTCTTTGTTGGCCAATGCTTCGGAAATAGCTTCGTTTTGGGTCTTGAGGACGCCATTAGAAACGCTGAATCCGGATTTGTTGGTCACGTTCAGGAACGTCGACTCGCCATGAACGACTTGGAGACGGCTCATCCAGTAACGGCGGCCTCCGCCTTTTTGCGTGGAATACATCGAAATGCTGGCTTTGCCGCTAGCTTCTTCTTCCGTTAAGAAGATTTCGCCATAACGATCCGCATATTTGTTAGGATTCTCCACCAAACGGTCCCTAAAATACAGACGCACACGGTTAGAAGGATCGACATAGAAATAGATTTCGGTCCGAGTGAGATTATCAAAGGATTGGACCGTTTGATTCTCATTCACAAGAACATCTTGTCCGCCGGCTTTGAAGTGGAGGTTGTTCCAGCTATTGAAGCCACCAAGTTCCATTTTGGCGACCTTCCCTTCGCTTAATAGGCCACGGAAATCCGTCGCGGGGAAGACAATCGTCCCGCTTGAGGATCCACCATAGGGGTTGAACATCATTCCGTCTTCGTCGGTACGGGCAAATTCCTTTAAATACTGGGCCTTGAGCTCCGTATCAATATGGTCTCCAGCCCAGCAAATATTGGAGAAACCATCCTCAACCTTCGCGGTGAGAGCTCCGTTTTCGCAAACAAAGTCTTCCCGCTTCCAGTTATCGAGATATTGTTTCTTTTGGTTGCCATATTCCCAACGGGCGGTCAAATTCATGTCCCCTTCTACGGGTTTAGCAAAATCATAGAGCTCGGTTCCGTTATACCAACCTTTAAAGGTATAGGAATCATAATAATCATCTGCCGCGCGAACTGGATCCGCGGGTTTGCTAAGTAACGTCCCCGCGTCGACGGACTGCGAAGGATAGGAAGTCGAAGTCAAATCATTAAACGTGACGTTGCAACGAAGGATTTCGGCTTCTACCCCCAGGCTCACTTGCCCTTCTTTTTCCGTGAAGGAATAGAATCCCGATGCATCAGGAGTCAAGACTTGATCGCCGAGTTTCACCGAAAGGATTTGATAATATTTTTCAGGAGTCACTTGGAAACGGACCGTCTTGGAATAGGGGATCGCAGCCAAATCAAGATCCTTGTCTTCGAAATTTAAGGTGAAATGTCCGCCTGCAGGAAGAGTCAAACGATAGGTTTCTTCTTCGGTAGCAACGCGAACCGTCATCTTCGAGGTGACGTTGAGAATCGAATAAACGCCGGTTTCATCCGGGACTAAGGGAGTGTCCATCAAGGACACGCCGGTAACGACGTTATGGGCTTCTGGTTCCACTTTGAAGCGGAAAGTGCCGCCATAAGCGATTTCTCCTTGTTCTCCTTCTACGGGAACCACGGTGAAATTCTCGCCTTCAAAAGCGACGGGATACGTGTTTTTCTCCGCTTTGGCCGAAACGCTTCGATTTCCTTTTACCGCAGGGATCGTATATTCATAATGGTCGTTGGGGAGAAGAATATCGGTTTCCCCATCTAGATGAACCGAAGCGATGCGGTAGCCTTCTAGCGGCTTTACCTCAAATCGAAATTCATGGCCTTCCTGAACTTTGGAGGCATCATACCCTTCTAAAGCTTTCGCGCTAAACCCTTCCCCTTGGGGGAGAGCGACGCTGAAATAGGTATAAGTCGGCTCAGAGGTCGAAGAGTCCGCAGGAGTGTTGTTGCCCCCGCAGGATGCAAGTCCCATTAAGGACGCGAAGGCGAGGGAGAAGATGATTTTGCCTTTGTTCATTTGGTAATCCTCCTAAGGCTATTTTTCGTAAGCCAAACGGAAATCCGTTCGGTGGGGTCGTCCATGTTTTTGCCGCTATCCGCAAAATCGACCAATTTCTTCCCGTCAGGGAATTCAACGGTCAATTGGTTCGGGAAAACGACGTTCTTCACCGTTTTGGCAGCCGTCGATTCAGTAAAGGGGGCCGTCACATCGCCTAGACGCGAATCCGCGGCCAAGACGATCGGTCCTTTGGTGAAGGCGATTTTGTCTTCGCAGGCATGAATCTTCACGGGGCGCGAGAAGAGGATCTTGATTTGATCGTCGTTCCAAACGCGATTCAAAACGAAATATCCGTTTTCTTCCAAGGGAAGCACTTCTTCTCCGTTGATGGAGATTCTGGCCTTGCCCCAAGTCGGGGCGAGAAGTCGCAAAGCAAACGAGGATCCATTTCCAATAACGCGAAGGGTAACCTTGCCGCTTTGGAATAGGTTGGCCTTCATTTGAAGGGCAATGGGTTTATCGTTATGGGTTGTCTTCAAGAAGAAGGGGGAATAGAAATTCACGTCAAATCCCTTTTCTCTTTTTATGCAGGCGAATTGGCCCATTAAGCCAAGTCCATATCCTCCGTTAGCGGCGCAACAACCATAACTGCGGTCGTCTTGCATCCGTTGATATCCGCCGATTAACGTCGCGCGGCGTCCATTGACTAACGGGGTATAGGAATCAAAGAGATAGCTTTCGTGGGGCGGGGTGTCGTAGGTATCATCGTGCCAAATGCGCCCTTCCGCGAGTTCCATCGTCTGGTTTTGGTCGTTGACACTTCCCGGTAATGCGTTGAAGCAAATCGTTTCTAGCATCCGGGCATAACTGGCATCCCCCGTTAAGGAAAGCAGATCCATCAGCAAGGACATGTAAGAAACCGTGACGCAGGTTTCTAATCCGGATTGATGGGTCGGCCGAGCTTGCAAAGCCTTGCTGTGGCTAAAGAATTCGGAATCTAAGCCTAATCCGCCGATGAGGGTGAATTCGCTTCTTTCCACGCGGCGGACGAATTCCTTGGTCAATTCGATCCAATGGGGATCGCTCGTGATGAGCCCATAACGGAGGACGCCTTGGAAGCAGGCAATCATTTCATAGGCTTTCCGCGTCTCCCATTGATAGGGGTCTTCGTCCGTTTTTTCTAATTTTTCAAGAAGGTTCTCTTTGTAGCTGAGGCCCGTAGAAACGATATAGGAAGCAAAATCGAGGTAACGTTGCTTCTTGGTGAGGCTAAAAAGGTTGCAATAAAGTCCAAGAATCGAAGCGCTATTGAGGGAACCATAAATCGAAGAGGTCTCCAAGATTCCCTTTTGGTTTTTCTTCGGCCCGATTTGTTTGGTTAATAACGTGGCTTGACGTTCGACTTCACGAAGCACCTTTCTCTTTTTGGCTTCGCTTTTGGAGATTTGGTAATAGGAAAGCATCCCTAGCAAAGCGTATTTTCTCGACCACACATCCCAGCCAAATAAGTCTTTTTCGGGAGGATAGGTCGAAAGAGTCCCGTTCTTTTTGGCGATCTCTACCATCTCCAAAACGGAATTCTCAATGCAGCGATAAAGCTTTTGAGAAGGGAGGTAGCGGTAGCACGTGCAGGCGCCGCGGACGAATTTCCCCCAATATTCGCCCCGCCACGAGCCAGAGGCATCGGAGCGGAGGTCGAATTGGGAAGCGAATAGATGATATTTCGATTCGTCGAGGAATTCTTTTTCCTCCACGAGACGAACTAGACTCCCCGGATATCCGGAAAGAATCAATTCGCCAGGAGCGAAGCGAGGAAAAATCATAGTCTACTCCACAACCCAAGAACCAACGGAACTCACTCCGGAATCCTGTAATTCTTTGACGGTGTCGTAACGATAAATTCCTCCGTTATTGATGGTGGGCTGGGCTTCGTAAACCCAAACGAGGTCCGTATTTTTGCTTGCGGCGAAATACCAAGTCGCTCCGGGGAGCTTTCCAAATAGGGCCGCTTTTTCATTGTCTGGTTTGGAGCCAAGGACGCAGCACATGACTTGAGCAGACACCCCGGCAGTTTCGTAGTCGCCGAGTTTATCTTTGTCGTTACGCGCATAACTGGTGAACAAATTCGTGGAGATGTAGCCGCTAGAAATCGGCATGAATTTTTCAGTTACCACTTGGACGTTACGGAAATCGCCTTCAAAGGAAGTCGAAGGACCATTGGTAATCGTGTTGTCCGTGCGGAAGAGGGCGCCTTTTTCTTCCGTTGCAGCCTTGACTTCGCCGCAGCTAGGATCTAGCGTCAGCTTCACGTAAATGTCATTCATCACAAGGCTATTAAAACGAGCTTCGAACAAAGCGTAGGAATGATCGTAATAATTGGTGGTGGTGATGTAGAGATTCGATAGCGTTGCCTTCCACCCTTTCCAATTGGTCCACGTATTCCAGGCAAGGCCCGAGCAAAAGTCTTTGTTGGCGAAGGTGAATTCGAAATGCGTGTTTTTGATCGTGGGCGTTTCGCCGATTCCGCCAAAAATTCCGGCACGGCCGACTTTGGCGGCAATCGTATGGCCCTGTCCGTCGAAAGTGCCGCGGAAATAGCGGTTTTTTTCATCGCCATCGACGTAATAAGGCTGAATCTGTGAGGTCATATCGATGGGGTCGATGATGTCCTGATCCAAGATGTAGTAGCCGTCGATGACCCTTCCGGTCTGCAAACGGAGCGTGCTTAAGAAATTGTCTTTCGTTAAGGCACGGGTATAGACGAAGGTATCGGGGAAATAAAGCCCGCCTTTATTCGTAATAAGCAGAATCGGTTCCGAATCGGCCCCTTTCTCCTCCAAATCATAAAGGAAGCCATTGGAGGAGAATTTCAGTTCGCGGTCCCCTTGCTTCGCTTGGAGAATGCTTGCGCCTTCCCCAAAATATTGCTTTAAGGGGAACGGAGCCTCGGAAGAAATCTTCAACTGTTCCGTCGCGGTGGCTAGCGGAGAGATGACTTCCACGCGGATATTGGCGGTATAGGTGGTGCCGGTTTCGCTAATAAAGGTCCCAGAAACTAGGGCGGTCCCCACCTTTTTCGCAGTGACGGTGCCGTCGCTAGAGACTTCGACCACGCCGCTATCATCGGCAGAAATCGTCGCTTTCTTTTCCGTGCCGTTTTCCACGGCGACGAAACGAACCTTGGCCGAGGTGTTATAGGATTTACCCTGCCAAGAATCGATGAGGGAAAGCTCCAAACGATTGGAGACGGTGTTTTGTCCGCCGGCAACGATTTCCGAACGCATGGAAATGTCTTCGCCGACCTTAACTTCGATCGTCTTCTTCATTTCGGCGTTGTCGAATTCTTGCCACTGGCCCTTGACGGTGATGTGGGTGGTTCCTGCTTTCTTTCCGAGGATGGAATTGCCGTCTAATTGAAGGATGCCATCGCTAGGAAGCTCCATCGCAATGGGGCAAGAATAGCGTTTGCCGCGGAAGGACACCTGTCCTTTGAGAGCAAAGGATGATCCTTTTGCCAAAACGATGTTATTCTCGATGTTTTCGATTTCTAGGCTCGGGAGGTAGGCTCCAAAGCCGACTTCCACCGAGCAAGAGGCGCTAGAAACGCCATCGCTAACCACGATTTGGGCTTTTCCGGCCCCCGTGGCCGTGACGGTTCCTTCTTCTACTCTCGCCACGCGTTCATCGGTGCTCGTCCAGGTCAATTTGCTAGGATCGGAGACATTCGCAGATAGTTCATACGTATCTCCAAATAGCAAGGAAAGCGAAGCGTCGCTTAAGGTTAGGTTCGTCGTAAGGGAAGAGGAGGCTCCTCCTTGTTCCGAACCGCAAGCAACAACGCCTAAAGCCAAGGGCAATAAGGCCAAGGCAAGGATAGTTTTGGATTTTTTCATGCTGGTTATACCCCCAAACTTTCAAGATAGGATTGGATGGAAACGAATTCGCGGATGTCTTTGATGCCTTGATCGAGGCAGATGTCTTTGAATTTCTTTTTGATGGCGATGAATTCCGAAGTGGTGAATTTATCTTCGTAGCAAGAAATCGCCACTTTCGCCGGAATGAGCCATTCGATGTCGATATAGGCTTTAAGACGTTTGTATTTGGCGGCGTCTTTGGCATAGACATTCAAGGAATCATAGGCTTTGTCGCAGATATCGAAGAGCTCTTGGACGAGGCCATATCCCCAATATTTCTTGTTGCCGGAGATGTCCCCTTGCATGGAACCGCCATTGCCGATACCGAATTTTTCGATGGTTTTAGCGAACCAGAGACGAAGCTTTTCGAAGAGCTCTCTCATCGCCGGGGCGGCATTTTCATAGACATTGTTGATGTAGTCGTTAATCATCTCGTCCATGTCGGAAGAAGAATCCCACGCCTTCTTGCAAAGGACGTAATTGGCAAGTCCCCCGAATCCCGGATCGGCGCCACGCTGGTCGTTTTTCACCTGCTCGAAGGAGAAGGAATAGTTATAACGGGCCAGATATTCGTGGTAATCGTTATAGAAATTGTAGATATCGTAGAAGGTGATGTAATCGTTGAAGAATCCGCCATAGCTCCACGCCCAGGTGCCAGGATAGAAATTGCCCCAGGCTTTTAAGGTTTTGCGGGCCTCTTCATTGGCTTGGCTATAGAAAGAACGGCCATAGTCAAAGTTCATCGACGCAACATAGGGCATGATGTTCACCCCTTCATCTGGGATGATATCTTGATCATAGGTAAACGTGCCGTCGGCATTTTCCTTGAAGGGAGGAGTCATCGCCGATTGATAGGCGAAGAAGGAATAATTTAGCGGACGCTTATAGGCGGCGTTTTCCGGCAAATCCATCCATTCATTGACCTTCTTGCCGACTTTTTTCATGAAGAGCAAGACGGTCGCGGAGATGGCGTTATTGTGCTTCTCCTTCACCGCGTTACAAGCCTCGCAGTCGCAGAGGTCAGGAACATCGTTCATACCAAGGAAGGCCGTGGTGTAACTTGGGAATTGGGCCGTGGGCTTCCAAGTAAGGGTTTGTTCGATCTTTTTCGCTGCGCATTCGACCATGAATTCGAGTTCTTTCTCGTCTCCGTGAGCGGTGAAACAAAGCTGATCGCCCTTGCTGTTATAGAACTTCGGATGCTCGGCTTGGTATTTGTTTTTGGGGAAATAATAGAAGCTATTGTGGTTTCCGCTCCACGCTCCGTTCGGATTATCCCCTTCAAAAATCGGAAGGATAAGGCTGCCGGAGTCATCGGTCACCCTCATGCGATAAGGGAACATCTGGTTTTGGCTCGCCGTCGGATAGAGAAGTCCTCTTTTTTGGCGGAAAGAAACATCAGGGATATCCACGACGTCATAGTTGTAAAGTTTGACGTCCTTGACGTTTTTATCGAGGGTATACCGATCGTTGTAATAGGTCTCGAAATTGAAGTTGAGCTTCAAGAAATCATAGACCGCGTAAAGGGTCGAATAATTGGTTTGGCCAAAGAGGAAGACGGACTTCCCTTTGGTCATAATCCGGACCCCGTCTCTTCCAAATCCGCTTAAATCGGCTTCGAGAGCCGCAGTGGTCCAGAAATTATTCTGTCCCAAGGAAAGATAGGTCGCGGATTCGCTATAGGAAACGTTGCCATCATCGGTCACGACGGGCAAATCAACCCCGGTTGCTTCTTTGAACAAAGTGGTCAATTCGCTTTGGGCGTAAAGGAGTTGGTCGTCGCTAGTAGACGGGACGAGAATCTTGTAGGAACTCTTGCCGTTTTTAACGAGATAATCCGAGGTTTCCGTCGCGGAGAAGCGGTGTTTTTCCGAAACCGTCTCTCCAGCTCCGGGAACCGAACTTTGGTCTTCGCTACTCCCACCTCCGCAAGCGCTTAGTAGCGTCGCGGAAGACATGGCGAAGGCGAAGAGAATCTTTTTGCGATTTGCTTTTTTCATATTTCATCCCTCCTTATTCGACGATCAAGGTGTATTGCCCATAGGCCACATTGCCTTCTTCGTCTTGGCAGGTGACGTGAGCCGTATAGGTGCCCTTGTCTTTGATATTGACGGCATTGCCGTTAGGAACCATGGCGATCAACACGCCTTCGCTATCATAGATAAGATGCCAGATTTCAATCTTATCCGAGGCAGTCATGTTATCCGTGGCCGTGATGTTAGGAAGGGTAGCCTGGGTATTGGCTTTGATCTTATGGGTGGAAGGCAAGGAATTGATGACTGGTTTTTCTCCATCGAGAACGCTGATCATGCCCTTGAAGCCGCCAGTAATTGCGTTATCGAATCCATCCATAACGACGAAATTCATGATGTAAGAGGCATATTCATCCATCCGGAAGGAATAGGCGTGGCTGAAATCGCGCATCTCATAGATATCTTGGCCACTGACGAGGTCTTTGACGCGGCGAACGCTTCCGCCGATGTTCTTGATGACGGATATCGAGAGTTTTTCATCCCCAGCAGGAGATAAAACATCCGCGACGTTGGGCTTAGAGATGGAAGCCGTTTCGTTGAGCTTAGCGATCTTTTCTGGGAATTCGTATGAAGCCATCGGGGCGATGCGGTCGCGAGTCGATCCGGAACGGAAGGGCTGATTACCCACGTAAGAGATATCCAAATAAGAGGAGGTGGACAGCCCTTCTGCTTCGATTTGGAGGAACATCGCATCGTTGACAAAGGGGTTTTCGATTTGGAAATTGGCCCCCGCAACGGTTAAGGTCGAGGTCGCAGAACTATAAAGCAAGGAAGCGCCGGTAGAGAGGAAGTCTTCGTTCCCCGTGCTGAATTTGCCATTGACGGAGACGCCGGTTTTTTCGAAGCGGATCGTGATTTCATCTCCCCCATAATAAGGGAGGAAACGAAGCGTCACCGCACCGACTCCACTTGCCTTGAAATTGAATTGCATCGGAGAGAAGAGCAATTTGTTGATAAATTCCATCTTGCCCTTGCCGGCGACTTTGCTTTGATAACGGACGAAATCGGCGTTTTCCCCTTCGCTGATTTCGACGTTTTTGCCTTCGAAATCCCCAACGAAATATTTGGTGAGGTCCACGCGCTTGCCATCTTTGTTCCAATTCGCGTCCACGACGGGGATCGTTTCGGTTTCGATGGTGTCGGTGGGATTGGATTTGGGGTAGAAGCGGAATTTGCAGGTTGTCCCATCCGCCGTGAAGGAGGCGGGGTCAAAGGCGACGTAATCCTTTCCGTCGATTTGGACTTCTCCCACCACTTCGTCTTGCTGGGCGCCGTTTTCATTGTAACCATAGGCCGCCGGAGCATCGAGGGAGTAGGTAGCTCCCTTCATGAAATAATGGGGGAGGTATACGTCTTTGGAAGAGAACTCCGCTTTGTTGTTGGCGGAAACGGTGAAGCTGTATTCTTTTTCGCCGGAATAGAAACGGTCGTGATAACGATATTGGAGCGTATAGGTCCCCGCTTGTTCTAAAAGATAAGAATCCAAACTAGAGACCGTTTTCTTTTCTCCACGAGGCGAAGTGACTTCGATTTCGACGACGGCGTCGTCATTCAGGGACTCCATCGTAAAATTGTTAAATTGAACCGTCTTGCCAGCGACCATGTTTTCCAAGGGAACCACTTCCATCTTGAGGCCTTCGCTTCCAAATTCGGAAACGGAAAGGTCCAAGCGTTTCGTGGACACGTTCCCATAGACGTCTTCTGCGCGATACAAGATGGTGTAAACGCCTTTTTGGTCCGGCAGGAATTTGCCGTCTTTGACTGCGACGAGTCTCTTCGCGGAGGAATCGTAGCCGTAATAGACGCTATAGGTGGCTTCGCCGCGAAGCCCGGTTTCGTCATAAGCTTTTGTCGCGGGGACTTCGATTTCAAGTCCACCCATGATTTTGGCCTCTTCGTCTTCGCTATGATCAAAAATCGGGGCGATGCGGTCTTTGTAATAATCCATGGGGTTTAACTCATCGCCGCGGACACCGCCAATTTCGCCGATTTCAAGGGAGGCTAGTTCAACCCCGCTATATCCGCTAGCGGTAACCGACATATAAACGAGTCCGTTCTTGAATCCTTTGAAGGTATCGTTGCCATAGATGCCGGCATTATTGAATTCGGCGACCAAAACGTATTCGCTCGCCGCGTCGGTGGCGGCATAAATGCGATAATGGGAGGGATCAGCGGAATCCAAATAATAAGAAACGTTGTTCATCGACTTCGAAACCGGGCTATTGCCGGTGATGCGCGTGCCGCCTTGGGAATTGATGCGGTAAGATTTTCCATCCACTTCCACCGATCCCGAGTCATCGGCGATTAACCCCGCGTTACGGGCTCCGTTATAGGAAGTCGTGACGTAATTTTCGTAATAATAGGTCCCTTTGCTATTGGTGATGGTGAAATAGTTATTGGGATCATAGGCATCCGTCACCCGCAAGGTGATGGAATGGACCGTCGGCTTTTGCTCTAAATCGATGATGTTCCAAGCCATGAGCTTTTGATATTTGCTCTTGCTCAGATCAATCGGCTTGGCATAGGTAAAGGTATCCCCTTCGGTAAGGCCGAGTTTTAAGCCATAGGCATAGCCGCTTCCTGCAAAAAAATTGTTGAGGTTGCCGTAATCGATGGTCGATTTGTTTCCGTTAAAGGAATAGACGTCTTGATAAACGTTGAATTTCTTCGCGAAAATCGTGCCATCTTCCCCATAGCAAGTAATTTCATAAGAGCCAAAGGCGTCAAGTTTATAGGCACTGCCCATTTGTTTGGTGCCATCAGGATAGGTCAAGACGCTCGAAGCGACTTTGACGGATTTATCTCCAGTTTGGATCACCGTGTCCTTGGCGATATAGATGTATTCGCCGAGGTTATAAACCTCTTGGATTTCCGATCCACTTAAAGAAGTGGCTTCGCCTTTCGTTTCTAGCACCCCGTTTTGGAACGAGGGCAAAGAAAGAAGGGACAAAGCAGCGAGAGCGACAACGAATTTGCTTGTTTTCATAAAGTTCCTCCGGTGTTGGTTATTCCTTCAACCCGCCCGCGGATATGTTACCCATGAGTTTGTTGCGGAACACAATAAATAGAATGGTGATGGGGACCGCCAGAATCATGGAGGCGGTGATTTTTAATGGCGCCGTTTGGAGCAAGAATTTCTCGGCTCCGGTGCCAATGTCCGATTTGCCGAGCGACATTTCGTAAACGGCGCGGGCCAAGGTCGGATGGGTGGGGAGATATAGCATCGTGGCCTGCCAGTCATTCCACAATGCGATAAACTGAATCAAGAAGACGGTGCCGATCGTTTTGATGGCCATCGGGAAATAGATGCGGAACATGACGGTGAAGTCATTCGCCCCATCGATTTCAGCGGCTTCGCGGTAAGAGTTGCTAATGGAAGCGAAGAAGCCAAAATAGACGAAGTAATACATACCGGCCCCCGAGAAGAATCGGAGGAAGTTCCCCCAGATGCTATCGAAGATGCCGAGTTGGCGGAGCCAAGTAAGTTCAGAAGGGAGGGCGCCGATGATCGGAATTGAGAGCATAAGAGTGAAGACGACGTTGATGATCGTGGAGAGGACATATTTGTATTTGCAGGTGAGGTAGGCGGTAATCGCCGGAACCACCGAGCAAATTAGGGCCCCGACTCCTGCATAGACCAAGGTGTTATATAGCATCGTTAAGAAGCCGATATTTTCTTGGCTATGAGAAACGAGGTTATTGCCCACGTACCAACTGGAATTGAGTTCAATAAAAACGAAATTTTTGAAGATGAGGCCGTAATTGCGGAATTGGAAGAATTCGCGGTTGCTAGCCAAGGGGTTCTCCCAATTCGCCAAATCCAACAAAGGGAAGGAAATCGGTCCATTTTGCTCGAAATCGTTTTTGCTCTTAAGGGAAGTCATGAAGCCCCACAAGAGCATGAAGAGAAGAATGAGCGCGAAGAAAGCTAAAATCACGGCAAGGATGACGTAGAAGGCCTTATCGGTCTTGCTGGTTTTTGGCTTTGGGGCTTTCGAACGATATTTCGCCATAGGTTAGTCCTCCTTGGGGCCGAAGCGATTCAGCAAGAATTTTACGAGGAACACCACCGGGACGATGATGGCGGTCAGCATCAATCCAAACGCCGCGAGCCCAGGATAGTTCAAATAATTGGGGATGCTGCCAAGGATATCGGATTTCAAAGAGTTGATGTAGATGAAATAACCGACGTTTCCCATGGCCAAGGCATTCTCGCCATAAATGTTGAATACCTGGTATTGGCTCGTGAAAACTTGAGAGATGATGACGATGGCGAGGCTAACGATCGTCGGATAGATTTTGGGAAGGATGACGTGCCAGAAAATCGAGAGGGTGCTGGCTCCTTCCAGTTCCGCCGATTCGATGTTGGCCGGATTGACGTTGCCCATCGCGTTGGAATAAAGAAGAACGTTCACGCCGAAGCTCATGACGATGTTGAAGAGCATCATAATCCAAATTTGGGTGGAAGGCTCGGCCAACGCGTCAATTTTTTCCGTTCCAAACCATTGGAAGAGCATTTCGGGGACGGCATTCCGAACCACATATTTGAAGAGAATGCCCAAAACGACGGAAGAAAGGACTTGCGGCAAATACAAGACGGTGCGGAAGAATCCGCTTGCCGGCTTCTTCTTATAAATATAGTAAGAGGCAAGCAAGGCGAGAGGCTGGGAAATAAAGAGGTCGATGGCCACAAAAATCAACGAATTCTTCAACATGTAAGGATATTGAGAGAACGAATTCCAGGCTGCGACGAAATTATCAAATCCAGCAAAGCTCGTCACGATTCGGCCCACATCATAGTCCAGAGAATAGGTTTGGAAGGCCATGATGAAGGAATTGATGTTGACGTAAATGTAGAACACGAAGAAATGGATGATGGGGATGATCATGAGCGAGAGGAAGAAGGCGAAATGCTTGATTTCGCCTTTGCTCCATCTTCGTTTTTTTCCGTGGGTAACGGTGGAATACATAGGAATGATCCGTGGGTTTATTTGGACATGGAATCCCAAACAGATTTGCTGAACCTCGTGTTGTCAAAGATATAATCGGAAGTGCAATTGTATTTGGTGAACGGATCCAAATAGCCGCCGGCGTTTTGAACGCCGTTTGGCATGCGGAAGCTGCTGATGGTCATCGAATAGCCAAAGACGAAGGACATGAGGTTCTTTTTGTAACGTTCCGAGGTCGAAGAGGGCTGAATGACTTCTCCTGCGGCACGAAGGGTCGCCAAATCGTCGTAATAGGTGTTATTGAGTTTGGAGCGATCCCAAGTGTAATCGATCGGAGCAGTCAATCCGGTGAGTTCAGAGAAGGCGCTGAGTTCCTCGTTGGAATAGAGGAAATTCAAGAAGGCTTTGACCGCTTTTTCTTTGCCGTTGGTTTTGACGCGGGCATTGGCGAAAGTCAGAGTCGAACCCGTATTGACGAGGGCGGGCTTTTTGCCTTTTCCTTCGGCCACTTGCCCCGTGAGTTGGGTGGGCAAGGGCATGAATGCCGTGTGGCGATCGGGGTTCGTCGGGTTCATTTGACGGTACGTCTCAAAAGTTCCGACATCGGCGGCTTCGTGGCACCAATAAGATCCGTCCCAATACATTCCATAACGTTTGTTGTTGTGGCCGTTGATGAACCAGTTCATCGCCGCGGTTGGGGATTGGTTGGAGTCGGCGAGGGCTTCCGGGTCCAGCCATTTGTTGTCGATGGCCATTTCCATGAAAGCAAGGGAATAATAACGGTTCGCCATGTCATACATCTTGTAACCGTTCTCTTCGTTTAGAACGACTTTTTCGGTAACCGGCGTCTTGAGACCTGATCCTTTGGCAAAGAGTTCATCGTCTTTCCATCCGGTGACCATGTCAAGTTCCGCGTTGGACCATTCGCAGCTGGTATTTCTCATCCCTTCGGGCCCGGTTAAAGAGGCCCACAAGGCAAGAGGGAATTTCCAGGAATAGTATTGACCCGATCCGCAAAGGAGGATGGGGGAGACGCCATCACTATAAAGTTTGTGGCAAAGGATGTTGAATTCTTCCAAAGAACTGGGGAGACCATCATCATAGTCGCCGCGGATGCCGTTAGGACCGACCGACTTTTGAATGTTTTTATCGGCGATGAAACGACCCGTTCCATAGGGGGTGCTGGCCACTTCCACATCTTCTGCGTCCACGGAGGGGTCCGCAAAATAGAAATTCTTTTCGTTGAATAGATCTTTGTCGTAGCTAACGCCTGGGAACCATTCGTAATGCGGAAGGGCATAATATTTGCCATCTGGTCCTTTCAAACGTTCCAAAACCCCGGATTCAATGCTCGCTTCCTTGGGCCTGACGATATCGTCCAAATCAAGCAAATAACCTTGGGCGGATAATTGAAAGATGTCCGGGTTATATTCATAAATCATGATATCGTTGCCGGTCGACTTGATTTCGCTATTCCAGGCAACGCCTTTAGCTTGTTGGATTTTGAAGGTGATGCCCGTTTTGCCGTCTTCAAAGGACGTCTCCTTGTTGGCTTCGGCAAAACGCTTAGTCGATTGGTTAAGCCAATCGCGGCCCGAAGTGCCGTTGAAGAGCAAGATGTTGACCGTCGTGATGGTGGAATTGGTTCCTCCACCGCCTCCGTTACAAGAAGCAAGGCTTCCTGTCAAGGCAGCTAGCCCTAAGAGGACTAGCATGTTTTTTCTCGAATTTTTCATATGAAATCTTCTCCTTTATTCTGATTTATCTTAACCACTGCACCGGGATGGAATAGATGCAGCGTAGCCCCTCTTTTTCCAAACTGAGTTCGAGGAATCCGGTGTCGCCGTCTTTCGCGTTCACCGCGGAGGTCTCAAACATCAACGCTTGGTTATCTAGGGCAGCCCCGGCAATTGGGGTCCCATTATAAGAGGCATTTTGAAGGCTCATCGAACCATAGGCGCTTCCCACATCAATTGAAGCGAATTCGGACCCGAGATCGAGCGTCACTTTTTCCTCGTGGAAGGCTTTGTAAGAACCCTTCACTCCTTTTAAAGAAGCCACGGGAACGCCGTTAGCGGCAGTGATTTGACTAACGCTCGTCGTGCGGCGAAGCCCCGCATAAGCAATTTTGTCGCAATTTAACGTGAAGTTATCAAGTTCGACTCCACCCATGCCCTCATAGCTTACCCCGCCAAATAGCGAGACGATGGGGGCCACAGACGACACCTCCACATTTTTGAACAGGGTGCTGTGGGTGACGTTGGAAGCGATGAAGCCTGCTCCAGAAACATAGAGGCACTTGGCGTAATTGCTTCCGAACCCATCGCTGAGGACGGTAAATTTAACGTCTTCGATGACGGCTCCGCACAAAGAGGGGCCGAATAGGCTCACAACGGAGTTGTTTCCGCTCGCTGTGCCAAAGCTTGGGAGAACGAATTCGACATTTTGGATCTTGGCGCCGCCGCCAACGATGGAGAAGAGGCCACCGTAGGAAGCCTGGGCATAGACCTTATGGCCTGCGCCGTCGATCGTTCCGCGGAATCCGCTGGCTCCCGTGCTATTGTGCTGATCGCTGATCCAGCCAAGGGGCCGCACCAATTCCTTCGAAGAACCGATATCATTGGCCAAACGGTAATAACCGAAATTGATAATGCGCTGATTGGAGGGACGATAGGTGTCAATGGCTTTAAATTCCTCCACAGTCTTAATCATTTTGGTGATAAGAATGGTGGGGGCATAAACCGTGATGTCCTTGCCATTTTTCTTGGCTTCGACTACGAATTCACGTTCCCCGGCGATCTTTTTCGCATTGAGTTTTGCTACATCAATCGCGCTGGCGTCTTTCCCAAGGGCCACGCCACCGCAAGTAATGGACGAGATGGAATTCTCATCAAGTCCTGCTTCTTCTAGATTTAGGGAGAGGGTGGAAGCTCCTTCGAGGACGAATTCTTGAGTGGAGGTAAGACGGAATTCGTTCTTCTTCTCTTCTAATAGAATTTCTTTTACCTTCTGAATTTGCGAGGGGAGGATACCGCAATATCCCGTCAGATAGTTGGAAATGGCAAGGGATAAATCGTCTTTGCCGTCCCCATAATACTCCATCAAATCCTGATAAAGCTTACCGAAGCCCACGTAATTATCGTTAATGACGTCCATATAGACGCCGCTCTTATCGAATTGATCGCCGTCGACTTTGCTGCGGAGGCGTTCGCCGAATTTGGAGAAGCTCGTGAGCTCAAAGTCACGAATCGTATCCGCGTAACTCACTCCTAATAGCCCTTCAATCAAGAAGGCTAGGGTTCCCGTGCGGTCAGCGCCGGCATTGCAATGGAAATAGACGGGATAATTCGATTCGTCGGAAAGGACCGCGAAGATGTCGCGCAACGAGCGGACGGTGATGCCGTCATTGGCGTAGGCCGCGTTAGAAAGGCTCTTGTCAGTGCTCGTCACCATCGCCCCATAACTATTTTGGTCATAGGCGGACGCAAAATTTTCGGGATCGAGGATGCGGTTATATTGGCCAAGCTGAGCTTTCACGTATTTCTTGGAGGGATCGAAGAAACACTCCGACTGGTTTCCGTCGTCTTTTTCCGGCTGGCGGAGGTCAATTTCAGTTTGAATGCCGAGGGCGTTGTTGAACGTCTCCTTCCCCGCTTCGTTTAAATCGGCATAGCCATTGAAGTTATTGAGCAAGGAACCGCGGAAGAGCTTGCCATAAGGAAGCGTCTTGCTTCCCGCCTTCCATCCGCCTAAGTCGCGGATGTTATAAGCTCCTGGAGCGGAGATAAACCGGACCGAAGCACCCGTGGTTTTGAAGGTTTGGACCTTGGATTCGTCGTTTGCCCTAGTGCCTTTCACCTTCCAATAATAAGTAGAATTGGGGATCAAATTATTGGCTTCGTAGGATGTAGAAAGCGAAGAAACCTTGGCCTGGACCGCATTTTCAAAGGAAGGGTTATCCGCAAGAGATACCGTGTAATAGGCCGAACCATCTTTTTGCCACGATAAGCGGACTGGGGAGGAGGTTAGATCCTTATTCTCAGCGAGTTTAGCCTTAGCAATCGCTTCGATTTGCTTGGCTTCCGTATCCGCGTTCAAATAGGTGGATATGGCTTCCGGAGTAATGGAAAAAGAGGCCCCTTCTTCTGGAGAAACAAGGCGAATGGAGGCATTTGTCGGGGTGGGAATTACCGGCGTATCATCGATGGTATCGCTCGAAGCCGACGTGGAAGAGGATGTGCTGCTATTTTCCCCGGATTGGCAGGCCGCCAGAACCAAGGACATCGATGCTAACCCCAAGGCGATGAGCCTTTTTTGATTTTTCTTCATAGTATCTCCCTATGGATGTCTTTTGAAAGCGTTTCCATTTTAGGGCAAAGATTTTTAGTCTCAAAGAGCTAGGCATGACGAACTAGTAGCATTTTTTTACCATGAAATTCGAAGAAACCCTTCCTCTTATTTTCTACTTGCCATTTCCAAAAAAGATACGAAGTATTCGAATAAAAGAGGTTCTCCGGCTGTTGAGGTATCCTCCCGGTTCGTTGAGACGTTCGACACGAATAAATAAGAGGTTTCCTCTAAGTTGAACCACTTGGAAATCATCGCGCTATAGGGGGTTTCTTTTTCTTTGTCATAGAGCAAGACCCCGCGTTTGGTGCCCGAAGCATCCGCGTAGAATTGACTTTGGGAAGAAACTTGGGAGACGCGAGATAGTTCTTCTTCTTTTAGGGCTTGGGAATACATCGCGTATTCAGGATGAGTTTCGAGTTGGCTAGAAGGAAGGATATAGAGATCAGAAACGCTAGAAAGCATCGTCGAAGTCACAATCGCATATTGTTCTTCTTTAGGGGTGTGGAAGGTAAAATGGACCGTTTGGATCTTGGAATTGGGCACGGATTCGAACCAAGATTTTGCAAAGGAGGAATCCAAAGAAGAACCCGTCACATAGACGTCAAGAATCTCATGGTCCTTGAAACGGTCTTTCGTGGAAAAAGCAAAAGCGAGACCGGCACTAGAAACCCCAAATACGGCAAGGATTTTCCAAGCGTCATAACGCAAGGCGGCTTTTAAGGGGCTTAGTTTTTTCATTCTTCCGCCTCCTGGTAGGAGCATAAATCATGATGGACGGAGGAAATGAAATACGTCTTTCCTTCCACGAAAGGGTTCGTTACTTCTTCTAACATCCGTAATTCGATTTCATTTTCCCCTTCTAAAAAACGAAGGGAAGCAAAACAAAGACGTTCCGAATAATAAGTCCGTTTCTCTCCTAAATAGGTGACCTTGCGTTCAGCTTGGCCAGATTGAAGACGACGAAAATAGGCTTCTTTTGCCCGGTCACCCGCGTAACGATAAAACCAGAAATAGTAATCAAGAACAACGATAATTAGAGCGATGAAAATACAAAGCAAGCAATAGGCTATCGTCCAAGAGCGAGGATGAAAAAAGAAAATCAATAAAATGGCCGTTAACCCGATGACAAGAGGAATAAATCCTAAACCGAGGTCCTTTTTCTTCTGGCTACGAAGAATTTCAAAAGAAGGCGAATAGAGGTCCTTCATTTTTGAAATTCCCCCCTTAAACCCTTTTGATAAATCTCAGGGTAAAACTCTTGGTTGGTATAGGCATCAAAGAGAGAAAAACAATAGAGTTCCCATCCCGTCATAAATAGAGGCATGGCAAGGAAGAAAACAAGAAAATAGCTAAACGCCTGCCATAAAATCGAATCAATAAGAGGAAGCAAGAAAAAACCAAACGGGAAAAGGAGGAAAAGCAACACCCACCACGGCTTTTTAAATAGATAGAAAAAAGAATTGGCCAAAGCTTTCCCCAAGGGATTGGAATAAACCAAGCTTTGGACGAGAAGCATCATCAAAAAAGGCAAAAGCAAAAGACAGAGTCCATCGAAGAAAATGCTTACCCATAAAGAGGGAACAAGCAGCGAAATCAAATCCGAACCCCAGAACCCCAAACTAAAAAGCACCCAGCAAAGCAAGGCGGTCTTGCCGTTTTGCTGGATTCCCTTGCCAAAATCGCGCCAAAAATAGATGCCTTCCCCCCATGCCCATTGACGGATGATACGCCCTAAGCCCGCTAGAGCAAGGAAGATCAGCAAAAAGCAAAGGGCATATACCCCGTCAAAAACCAGGGTATTCGTTTTCGAGAAAGCTTCGAATTCTTCTGGGTCAAGCGATTGGGAAGCCGGGTAAAGAATCCCATAATACTTAAATAAGAAACAGGCTAAAAAGGGCAGGGCGAATAAAAGCAAAACTCCACCGAGTTGGAAAAATAAACCGGGACGGGTTTTGAAAAAATCTACGAATTGCTTTTGCCTCGTCGCGGGCAAGTCGTCGATGGAATAGGCTTTGTTAGAGGGCTTAAATCTCATTCTTTGTTCCCCCAAAGGCTAAAGGCGGCCACGCTATTTTTAAGGGAAGAAGAAGGCTGGATATCCACGAGCATCCCCTCTTCTAGAAAATAGACGTTAGAAGCGACGCGAAGGGCTTCTTCCAAACGATGGGTAATATAAATCGCGGTGACACGTGCTTCTTTTAACGTCTTTTCGATGACATTTAATAGTTCTTCTCTTTGAGGCCCGTCCACGTTGCTAAGAGGTTCATCTAGAAGCAAGAGGTCAGGATCTTTAATCAAGGCGCGCCCCAAACAAACTTTTTGGATTTGGCCGGTAGAAAGTTGACGGGGTTTCCGAGATAAAAGGAAAGAAAGGTCCAGTTTATCCGCCATTTCCTTCACCTTGGAAGTGATGGAAGGATAATCTTCGCGATTCAGTTTCAAGGGAAAGGCGAGATTATCAAAGACGGTCAAATGGGGGTAGAGGGCGAATTCCTGCTGAACATAGGCAAGACGACGCTCCTTTGGGGTTAACGTCGAAATATCGATTCCATCGCTACGAATCACCCCATCATAAGCGAGTTGGCTCGTCAAGGCGCGGAACAAAGAGGTCTTTCCCGACCCCGATCCGCCCATGATGGCGCTGATTTGTCCACTAGGAAAAATGCAACTAACATCCTTTAAAGCCGGATATTCCTGCTTCTTCTTTCCTAGATACGTGACGCTTAAATGTTCGATTTCAATTCGCGGCATGGAAGTATTTTAACGCAAGGAATCCTTCTTTTTCTTTTCTTTTGCATCAAAAGAAGAATGTTGGGCCTAATTCCTACGAAACTGGGAATTCATCTATCCTTTTTCAAAAGTTTTTTTGCAAGCATAAAAAGGCACCAACAACGTTTTTTACGCTGATCCATTTCCTATTTCTTTTGGAAACTCCAAAAATATTTCGACAAGATTTTTAAAAAAATCGTTCTAAATAAGGGGGGTCTTCTCATGAAGCCGATTCCCAAAAGCGGAAGGAGCGGACGCCTAGAAAGGGAGAAAAAGCATGTTCGACAAGCTGCTTGTTGCGATGTTTCTATTCGACATCGCCCTGTTGCTTCTCGTGCTCCTCCTAGCCTAGAAGTGAAAAAGGAGAGATATCAACTCTCTCCCAAAACCACATCTAGATTATAGGGTCCGGTAGCTCCATCCGTCAAGGACCCCGGGTTCGGCTGTTTAGGCCGTTCCCGGGGCGGAAAGGAGGAAGGAAAAATCAACTTTTGGATTTTCGATACGCTTCTTTGTAAGTGAAAAATTTGGCTTCGTAAAGAGCGTGCTGAGCAGGGTTAGGATCAAAGACTTTCTTGTCAACGACCAGCTGGTTGCTGGCTTCGTAGACATTATCAAAGCATCCATCTCCTACCATCGCAAGGATAATGGCGCCTAGGGCCCCGCCATCGCTAGTAGAAATACTTTTCATGCGAATGCCAAAGATATCGGAAAGCATCTGCATCATCTTATCGTTTTTGCTCCCGCCTCCGATGACGCGGGCTTCTTTGGCGCTCACCCCATCTTCTTTCATGACGGAATAGACGTCATAAAGGGAGAAGCAAATCCCTTCGAGGACGGCTTTGACGAGGTCGCTGCGCTTATAGAACAAGGAAAGGTTTTCAAAGGAACCCTTCGCACGAGGATCGTTGATTGGGCTTCTTTCCCCCATTAAATAAGGAAGGAAAAGGACGTCACTGATGTCTTCGCCAATCGCTTCGATTTCTTTGTTATAGTCTTTGGTTTCCAAAACGTCTTCCAAAAACCACTTCAAAGACCCCATCGCCGATAAGGTGCAACCCATCAAATGGAAGTTGCCCGTGGTGTGGCGGAAGGAATGGATTCTTCCGCTGGGATCAAAGCAATATTCTTTGCTGGGAGCAAAAACCACCCCGCTGGTGCCTAAGGAAATAGAAATATCCCCGGCTTGCAGCGTGTTAGTTCCCGTAGCCCCAACGGCTTGATCTCCCCCGCCGATAACGACTTTGCAGTTTGGGGAGAGGCCAGTTAGGCGAGAGAATTTTTCACATACGGTTCCAATCACTTCACTCGAATCGCAGATTTTAGGTAACTGCTTGCGACGGATATGCAGGATTTCTAGCATCTTATCGCTATAATCGCGTTTTTTCACATCGAAGAACAAGGTTCCGCTCAAATCGCTCACATCGCTAGCGAATGTCCCGGAAATCACGTAAGCCAAATAATCTTTGGGGAGCATGATTTTGGCGATGCGGGAGAAATTCTCCGGTTCGTTACGATAAACCCAAAGGACTTTGGGAGCCGTGAAACCACATAGGGCAATGTTGCTGGTTTCGCGAAGCAATAAATCTGTTCCAATTTCTTGGTTCAAGTAATCCACTTCTTCCACGGTTCGCGAATCGTTCCAGAGCAAGGCTGGGCGAATCACGTTGTCGTTTTCGTCCAATAGGACCAGCCCATGCATTTGGCCGGAAAAGCTTAAGGAAGCGACTTGGCTTAAATCGTGCCGCTTGCGTAGCTCCCCCAAGGCTTCGATTAGGGCCCTCTTCCACTCGGTGGGATCCTGCTCGCTCCAATTGGGGCGAGGCAAAATCAAAGGATAGTCTTTGGATTCGCTATCTAAAATCGAACCCGATGAATCCGCCAAACTCACCTTGATGGAGGAGGTGCCTAAATCGATGCCCAAATAGTATTCCATGGTTATTTATCGAAAAGGATGTTATTGAGAACGGATTCCAAATATTCCTGGCGTCCGCTATCGACGTCAAAGCTCTTGACGGTCAACGCGTATTCGGCGAGTTCTTCTAACGTGGTCTGGTTATCCACGATTTTCTTGCCGATTCCGTGGTTATAGGATTCGTAACGCTTTTCGATGAATTCATCGATGCGTCCGTCTTCGATGAGCTTATAGGCGAGACGTAAGCCAAGAGCGAAGGTATCCATGCCGGCGATATAGGCAAGAAGGATATCTTCCAACGTATTGGATTGACGACGGGTTTTCGCGTCGAAGTTGAGTCCTCCGTTAACGAATCCACCAGCCTTGATGACTTCATACATCGCTTTGACCGTGTCGTAGATATTAGTCGGGAATTGGTCGGTATCCCACCCTAGCATCGGATCGCCTTGGTTGGCATCGATGCTGCCGAAAGCCCCGTTGAGGCGCGCCACCCGGAGTTCGTGCTCGAAAGTATGCTGGGCCAAGGTCGCGTGGTTGGCTTCAATGTTCAGTTTGAAGTCGCCAAGCAAGCCATATTGACGGAGGAAGTTGCAGCAAGTCGCCGCGTCAAAATCATATTGGTGTTTCGTGGGTTCCTTGGGTTTGGGTTCCAAAAGATAATCGCCTTGGAAGCCAATCTTTCTGCCATAATCCCTCGCCATGCGCAGGAAGCGGGCCATGTTGTCTAACTCTAAGCCCATGTTCGTATTCATCAAGGTGTCATAGCCTTCGCGTCCACCCCAGAAGACGTAGCTTGTGCCGCCTAGCCGGACGTTGGCATCCAAGCAGGCTTTGACTTTGGCCGCTGCCGCGGTGAAAACGTCAGCATTAGGAGAAGTCGCCGCGCCCGCCATGAATTTCTTGTCGCCAAAATTATTCGCGGTCGCCCAAAGGAGTCTCTTGTTGTGCTTCTTCTGAAGGACTTCGATGTAGTCGACCATCTCCTTGAAATTTTCTAGGGATTCCCGAAGCGTCTTCCCTTGTGGGGCGACGTCCACATCGTGGAAGCAATAAAGGTCGATGCTTAGTTTATCCATGAGGTCGAAAGCAAAGTCGGCTTTGGCCTTGTAGATCTTCATCGGATCGGTTTCTCCGAAGGTTTTGTCCTCCGTATCTCCGCCGAACATATCCGTCCCACAGTAATCGATCGTGTGCCAGTAGGACATTGCGAAACGGAGGTGCTCCTTCATGGTTTTGCCATGAATCTTTTCTTCCGGATTGTAGTATTTGAAGGCAAACGGCTCCTTCGACGACGGGCCAAGATATTCAATCTTGCCGATTTCACTATATTTCTTCATTCTTTTTCTCCTTTTTGTAAAGAACGTGATTGCTTAATCGAATCGAGGAATTCTTCTCTTTCCCTTTCTTTTTCAAGGTTCGCCTTTTTAAGGTCTAATTTCTTTTCGATCTTTTCCTTTTTCAAAGCCTCCCTCTTTGCTTTCTTTTCTTCTTGGGTTTTATTTTTGGCTTCAAGAACTTCTAAGCGAGCTTTGTTTTCCTTAATCTGGCCTTCTTCTAATTCTTTATTCGAATCGATCAGAGCTTCGTTTTTGGCTATCAAAGCATCCAAAGCCTCTTTTTCTTTCTTCTTGCGGTCCAAGACGAACTGGTTGTAGTTTTTCGTTTTTTCTTGGAGGCTTTCGTTGAATTTCACGAAGGTCACCTCGAGTTTTCCTTGGTCCAAGGATGGATTAGCGCGATCCCGGTCATAGATGTGGCGGGCCACTTCTTGAGGGATGGAGATATCCAGGATCAATTCATCCACTTTCGACCAGGCTTCTTCTTGAACATCCTGCAATTCTTTTTCGAGCGCGATTTCTTTCTCCAAAGTCGGTTTGAGGTATTTGCCATTTTGGAAACGCGTCTTTTTGAGAATCGTTTTGTTTGCGATGGCCTTTTCTTTGATTTGGGCCGAAGCCGCCTTTTTGGCTTCCTTGATCTTGCGTTCTCTTTCGTAGAGCTTGAATTTCTGAGCGGCGTCATCGATAAGACGGTCGTATTTCAAGGTGAGGGCAGCGATTTTTTCGTCGCGTTCATCCAGCAATAAACCGATGGTTTTTCCCGCTTCCTTCTTATCGAGGTCTTTTTCCAAGATGCGATGGATCTTCTTGTCGTAAGAAAGCTTAATCGAATTGATTTTCTTGGCCAATTTGGCTTCCAAGCATGCCTTTTGCTCGGGATTGTATTTGAGTCCAATCGTTTCCAAGAACTTATAGAACGCCTTTTTATCGAAGATGATGAGTTGAAGGATGATGGAGACCAAGAGGATAGCTCCTTTGATCGTGTCATTAATGAGCGGATTAAGGTTCACCGCGGAGATGATTTTATCGATGATTTGGAAGGATAATGCCCCGAAGAGGATGCCGATGATGTTGCCTCTTCCTCCATTCATCGAGATGCCGCCGATCACGCAGGAAGCAATCGCGTAAAGCTCATAAGACATACCCGCCGTAGAAGAATCCATGGAGGAATAAATCGAGACGTGTAGGACCGCGGATAAACCAACGAAGGCTCCGGCGATGGCAAAGATCGTCGCTTTGGTCCAAGGAACGTTGATACCCGCTAGGGAAGCGGCCTTGGAATTAGAGCCAAGAGCATAGATTCTGCGGCCAAATTTCGTGTGCTTGGCAAAGTAATAAACAAGTAACACAAAGACAATGAGGATGATGCCAACGATTGGAATCGTCAGGGCGGATTCGTTTCCTAGTGAATAATAGGGGGAAGAATAATAGTCGATTAATTGGTAGGTCTGCTGTTGCTGGCCGCTATCGGTCGGAATCGCTTTTAGGATGTATTTGCATAGCGACCTAAAGATCAACATGGTGCCCAAAGTCGCGATGAATGCAGGCATTTTCAATTTGCCAACCATGATTCCGTTGATGAAGCCGATGATCGTAGCGACCGCGACAATGACTAGAATCGACACGAAGGTAGCTAGGCCATGCCCGGCGACGTCATAGACTTCCTTATAAACCAAGATGCCCATGCCACCAGAGAAGGCGAAGTTCGCCCCGACGCTTAAATCAATATCTCCGGAAATGATGATTAACCCCATTCCCAAAGACAACGTCCCAATGACGGCCGTGCTTTTTAAAATGTTGGTAATCGAGTTCCAGGTAATGTAATTGTTCACCGAGATGTAGAACAAAAACATCACGATGAAAATGTAGAGGAAACTACCGTTTTTCCAACTGGCTTTGGCCAATTCGCCAAACGATAATTTCTTTTTGTTTTTGCTAGCGGAATTACCCATTTAGCGCTTCCTCCTTCTTGCTTTCACGCACGACTTTGTGGGCGTTAGTTGCATATAACATGACACGTTCTTCGGTGATTTCGTCATGGTTTAGAATCTTTTCGACGTGGCCGTGATAGAAAATGATGCAGCGGTCCGCCACTTTCTTGATTTCATTGATCTCCAAAGTATTGAAAAGAATCGTCTTCCCTTCCTTGGACAACTTCATGATCAATTTGTAGATTTCCGCCTTAGCTCCGACGTCAATTCCCTGCGTGGGGTTATCCAAAATCAGGATATCGCTATCGGTATTGAGCCAACGGGCCAAAATGACTTTTTGCTGGTTACCGCCAGACAAAGACGTGATGAGGTCATCCCGCGAATTGCATTTGATGCCAAGCTCTGCTTTGTATCGATCAAACTTTACGCGTTCATTTTTGTAATGGATGACCGGACGGCCACTGCTTAATTGGTGTTCGGCGATCATCATATTTTCTAAAAGCGACATCTCGGGGACAATCGAATTTTCCTTGCGGTTGCTTGCCACCATCGCCACGTCATTTTTCATCGTGTGGAGGATGCGCCCTTTTTTGAGGTACCTCCCCTTGACTTGGATGGTCCCTTTCTCCGCAGGTATCACCCCGAAGATGGTTTGGAGGAATTCGCTGCTTCCCGCCCCTTGAAGGCCGGTAAAGCCGATGATTTCTCCTTTTTTCACCTGAATAGAAACGTCATTGAACCCTTTTCCATACAGGTTTTTAACGTCTAAGATGACATTTCCCAATTCCCGTTTTTCGTAGATGTCCCCATCCGAATAGGCGCTTCCAACGATATCGGAAGTGAGAGCATCCGGTGTGGTGTCCTTGATTTTTCCGCTTGAAATGAAACTGCCATTCCTAAATACGGTATAATCATCGGCCAATCTGAATATTTCGGGCATCTTATGGGAAATGAAAATGAAAGATTTTCCTTCCTTTTTCAAATTATTGACAATCCGGAAGAGGTTATCGATTTCTTCGTTCGCAAGGGAAGTCGTCGGCTCGTCCAGAATGATTAATTTCGCATTTTGGTGCAAAGCGCGGGCAATTTCGAGCAATTGCTTTTCTCCGGTGGTTAAAGAACCCACCTCGCTATTTGCATTAATCACGACGCCTAAATCATCAAAAAGGGCTTGGGTCTCTTTGATCATTTTCTTCGTATTGATTTTTCGGAATACCTTGGACTGGTATTCCTTGTTTAGGAATATGTTTTCGTAAACTTTCAAGTCATTGAATAAATTGAGCTCTTGGTGGACAAAGGCGATGCCTGCCGCTTCCGACTTCTTGACCGTCATGTTGTCATAGGTCTCTCCGTCGAAAACGATGGTGCCGCTATCCTTGGTATAGATGCCAGCCAAGATATTCATCAATGTGGATTTCCCCGCACCGTTTTCGCCTAATAGAGCGTGGACGGTGCCTTTGGAAACGGAAAAATGGACCTTGTGCAAAACCTCAACCCCGAAAAAGGATTTGGAAATGTTGCTCATTTGTAATAGTTCCATAATTTTTCCTTTTTAGATGCTCCTGAGGCGAAGACCGCCCCAGGAGCATGTTCTAACGATGAATCAACTTATTTGCGGTAGTTGCCGCTGCCAAATCCTCTGAATTTGGTGACGTTGGTTTTGTCGACGACGTTGACGCCGATGACGTGGTTCTTTTCCACCTTCTTGCCGTCTAGGTGGTCCACCATATCTTGAATAGCTTGTTGGATCATGGCGGGGTCATAGGTGACGTCGAAGAGGTCGGCGCTACCATAAGTTCCACCGTAATCGCCGGTATGCTTGTTCTCGAGAACCGCATACATTTCATCTAAGCCCGAAGAGGAAGCAAGGGCCTTGACGTTGGTCTTGAAGTGGTCTTTGACCGCTTGGCTAACGTTGGTCGCCTTGAGTTCTTCGAGGATACCCATCGAAATTTCGCTATCGTGGGTGAAGATCCATTTGTAGTCTTTAAGAGCTTCGCCCTTCGCGACGAAGAGTTCTCTGGCTTTCGTTCTGCTCCAGCCGGTATAGTCGGTGGAATCGATGGCTTTGACTTGGGCATCGCTCCAGCCGCCTTTGGACTTCAAGGTATCGAAGAAGCCGTTATTGCGGGAAACAGGGACGGAAGAATTGTCGCCCGGGAAGATGAGGATCTTTTCGCCGGCGGTCAAGCCATCCTTGATGAATCTTTCGGCCGTAGCAACGCCGATACCATAGTTGTCACCCAAAACGTTGGAGACTCTGTTGGCGGCGTTATCGATGGCATCCGTGGAGATAACACGGTCGAATTGGACGAAGTTCACGCCGGATTTGGCGATTTTGGTAACGGCGCTCTCGAGGGTATTGTCAATCGGGAGCATGACGATTCCGTGGAGGGAATCTTTGTGGGCGAGCAAGTCATCGATCTTGTTCGCTTCGTCGGTAGCGGATTCGCAGGCGGTCAATTTGACTTTGTATTTGCCTTCTTTATTGAGGGCATCCACCTTTTCTTGAGCGTATTGTTGAACGGCACCCGTCCAGCCGTGGTCGGCGGTTTGGACCAAGACTTCAATCGTCTTTTCTCCTCCACCGCCGCAAGATGCGAGGGCGCCAAGGCCAAGAACGGCCACCGCGCTCAAACCAACTAAGAATTTTTTCATAGAAATCTTTTTTTCCTCCATTTGTTTCTTTGAAATTCTTTATTTTTGGGGGCCATTCTAACGATAAACCCCCGGAAAACCATGGTGTGTTTCTTCGATTTTTACCTCCTTTTCCCATCGAAAGGAATTTGCAAATTAGGATGGAACATCCTGAATTCTTTAGTCTTTATAGTCGACCCATTCGCCCTTCTTGGACGATTCGATCGCCTTATGGATGAAGCGAACTCCATCGAGGCCATTCTCGGCTTTTTGGAAATCGAGGTCGGCTTCCGTTAGCTCTTCTCCGTTTTCTTTCTTTAAAATCGCCGAGATGACGTTTTTATAGATGTTGGCAAAGGCAATCGTAAGACCTTCGGGATGGCCCACGGGGATGCGGGAATATTTGCTGGCTTCGTATTTAGCAAGGTACCCTGCACCGCGGGCGAAGAGTTGGGGGGCTTGGCCTTTGGGGGTATATTGCAAGTAGTCGGGGTGTTCTTGATCCCATTCGAGGGAACCGCGTTCACCGAAGACGCGGAAGCGGAGTCCGTTGAGGTGGGAACAGGCCACTTGCGAGCACCATAAGGCCGCTTTGAAGCCTGATTCATATTCCAAAATCATGTTGGCGTTCATGTCTAGGGCCATGCCATAGCTATCCGTCGTGCACACGAGTTTGGTGATCTCTTCTCCGGTCAGGTAATGGACCATGTTTTCGGCATGGGTTCCGATATCCCCGATGCAATTGGAGATGCCCGAATATTTGGGGTCGCTTCTCCAAACGGAGAGAGAGGTCTGCTTTTGGTTATTGGGATCAAGGGAATCAATCAGCCAATCCTGAGCATATTCCACGTTGACGGAGACGATTTTGCCAATTTCGCCTTTGCGAATCATCTCGCGGGCGATTTTCACCATCGTATAGCCCGTATAGGTATAGGTGATGGCAAAGATCAGATTTCTTTCTTTGGCAAGCTTCACCAGTTCTTCCGCTTGCTCGATTTCAAAGCAAAGCGGCTTCTCGCAGACGACGTTAATGTTGTGGAGCAAGAATTCCTTGGCGATTTCATAATGAAGGAAATTCGGGGTGCAGATGGAAACCCAATCGATGCCGTCCTCCCTTTCCGATTCCTTCTTCGCCATTTCCTTATAGTCTTTATATCTTCTAGAAGGATCGACGTTATAGGCATCCGCGCATTCTTCCGCGAGTTTGGGGTCGATGGAAAAAGCGCCGGCAACCAAGGTAGCCCTGGTATCGAAGTTGATGGCTTTGCGGTGAACTTCGCCGATGAAGGCCTTGAGGTCGCCGCCCACCATGCCATAGGTCAGTCTTTTTTTCATGGGGCTTCTTCCTTATTTATTGGCGATCGCGTCGTCGAATTTGACGTCGCTTGGTTCGAAATCAACTTTGCGGACAAAGGCGCAGGCCTCGGTTCCGCCACTGATGCGTTCCATTCCGGAATCTTCCCATTCGACGGCGAGGGCGCAATGATTGTCATAGGCATTCAAGACACGGATGATTTCTTCAAAATTGACTTGGCCGTGTCCAAGGGAACGGAAATTCCAGCCACGTTTTATGCTGCCAAAATCAATGTGGGAACCAAGCAACCCAGTCCTTCCATTAAGGGTGACGGCTGCGTCTTTCATATGGACGTTATAGATCCTGTCGATGAAATCTTCGAGGAAGATATGGGGGGTAACGCCTTGCCAAAGCAAGTGAGAGGGGTCGAAGTTGAGACCGAATTCTGGGCGATCGGCGAAGACTTCTAGCAAACGCTTCGTCGAATAGTAGTCGAAGGCGATTTCACCGGGGTGAACTTCAAGGGCAAAGCGGATGCCGTTTTCTTTGAAGACATCAAGAATCGGGAGCCAAAGCCGACGGACTTCTTGGAATCCTTCTTCTACCATTTCTTCTGTAGTCTGAGGGAAGGAATAGAGATATCTCCAAATGGGAGAACCTGTAAAGCCAGAGATGGTTTGCACGCCAAGCTTTTTGGCAACAACCGCGGCTTTCTTCATGGATTCGATGGCCCAAGCGCGGATTTCTTCGGGCTTATTGGCCAAACGGGCCGGGGCGAAATTGTTGAGACGAGGGTCGGGGAGATCCGCGACGCATTGCCCAATGATATGGGTGGCAAGGGCGCTTAAGACCAAGCCATTTTTCTTTAAGGTCTCTTTGATCCAAGCGATGTACGAATCATCTTCGTAGGCGCGATCCAAATCAAATGCATTCCCCCAGGTGGCTAATTCAAGGCCGTCATAGCCCATTTTCTTAGCCGTAGCGCAGAGGGTTTCGAAGTCGAGGTCGGACCATTGGCAGGTAACCAGGGTCACAAGTCTTTTTCCCATAAAATCAATCTCCTTTCTTTAATCAATGAATTTATGTGGAATGATGGATTCCTTCAAAACGATGGAGTTATCCATGACTTTCTTGTCCTGCACTTTCTTTTTCCGGATCAAGAAGTCATAAAGGACTTCCATCGCTTTAATGCCTTGGGTATAGGGGTGCTGGGTAATCGTGGCTAAAACTAAACCCGATTGGAGTCCCTCACTGATGGCTTCGTTTTGGTCCACCGTGATGGCACGGATTTGATTCTTATGTTCTTTTAACACTTCCAGACCTCCGACGATACCAGCGCCTAGGAAGACGATTAAATCCATTTCAGGATGTTCGGCGATCATGTCGCTTACGACATTTTTGGAGATTTCCTCGCTATCAAAGTTTTCTTTCACGTCCACGATTTTGATGTTGTCGTGGATAATTTCCTTTAATCCTTTGAAGCGTTCAATTTGACCGGTGTGTTGTTTGGACCCAATGACCACGCCAAGATTGCATCCCGACTCGCGGACGAGATTAATGAAATTGGCGATTAAGCGTCCGGAATTAAGATAATCTGAACCGACGTGGCATATTTTTTGAACGGGGGTATCGACCGAAACCGTCACGACGGGGATATGGAAAGAATTGATCTTTTCCACCACTTCTTCGTCGTTTAAGGAGGAAACAACTAATGCATCCAGTTCGGTACCATCAAATTCGCTTAAAGCTTGTAGAATGGACTCTTTGTTAAAAAGATCCGCCCTTTTTACGATGACTTTCAAACCGGAATTCCGATATTTATCCGCGCCATTAACGATGCCATCGGCCACTAAATTGAAGAAAGGGTTATTCTCGCTTCCAAGGACGACACCGATCGTTAATTTCTTGTTGGACAAAGAGAGACTGCGCCCAATTTCGTTGGGCTTGAAATTGGTTTCTTCAATCACCTTTAAAATACGCTCTCTCACTTCTTTGGAGACTTTTCCACGACCGTTAATCACGCGATCGACGGTTCCTCTAGAGGTATTTGCCAGGTTTGCAATTTCTTTGATAGTCATAAAACTATTGTTCTATGTGCTCGGCCACACCCATATAGTAAAGACAAAAAAACATGGTGTCAATATTATTTTGTGCACGTGCACTCTTTACCGAAATGCCGAGTGAATCCTTTTTGTCAGTTTCATAACCCAAGGTTTGCTTTTTCATAAGAAAAACCCGGGACGGAAAGAACCGTTCCCGGGCCGAAAGGAGAAAAGAAAATGGGTTAAATTAATGAATTTCGAGGGTTCCTAGGCAAAGGAGTTGCTGGGTGGAACGATCGAAGAGCATGATGTGGCGTCCGCGGAATCCGATTTTGACTTCCGTGTTGATGGGATAGTCGACCGCGCCGAATTCGTCGCCGGTTAGCAAATAATTTCCCACTTCCAAGCGAATAGTGGTTTCCTTGCCAGTAGGCATGGCGCTATAGACCTTGGCATTCAAATCGCCCTCTTCGTTGATGGTGATGTATTGGCTTCTTACGCCCAGGACAAAATCATCGGGGGTGATTGTAGGATTATCCGGTGCATCCAAGTTCGGTGTGACAAGCGGAATCTTGTAGGGGAAGGGTCCGTCTTTGTTGGCTTTATCCAACGTGATGGGACGTTGATTCTTAGCAAGGATATCTCGCTTCTTCTCCAAATCAAATTCGGGATCGTCCGGAGTGAAAATCGCTTTCTTGCCATCGAAGACATCGAAGACGAATTGTCCTTTTTCGTTGCGCTTTCCCTTGGCTTCGATCAGGTTGACAGCCGGGGTTCCGATAAAGTCGGCGACAAAAAGGTTAGCCGGGCGATGATAGATTTCTAGCGGAGGTTGATATTGCTGCAAGACCCCATTATGGATTAAGCAAATCCGCGTCGCTAAAGTCATGGCCTCCAATTGGTCATGGGTAACGTAAACGAAGGTCGCTCCCGTTTCCATGTGAAGACGTTTTAATTCGGAACGCATCTCCAAGCGGAGTTTCGCGTCCAAATTGGACAAAGGTTCATCCATGAATAGGACTTTGGGTCCCGGGGCAAGGGTTCTTGCAATGGCGACACGTTGTTGCTGACCGCCACTAAGCTCAGCAGGATAACGGTCCATAAACGGCCCAATCTTCAAGGTTCTTGCCGAGGCGCGGAGCTTCAAATCGATTTCTTCTGGAGACAAACGACGCACCGCTTTTTTGGGTTCGCCCGTCTTGTCTAGAATCCGGAATTTTTCATCGAGATGAATACCTTTGGCCTCGTATTTAGCCTGAATAGTCTGCATCTCCGCTTCAATTTTCGTCTTTTCCGCTTCGACCAAAGCCGCATCCACGCCTTTTTCCACAAGTTTATAGGCGCGTTTTGCCGTGGGATAGGAAACTTCAAAGTAATCCGTAATCTTCAAAATCGCTGAATCCGCTTTGATTTTGCCATCCTTATCCGCGGCGTCTTTGGCTAATGCCAGGACCTTTTCAGGCTTGGCAAGCAAACGAAGATAGTCACGGTCGGCAACCAATTTCCAATCGAAGACTTCCATTTCTTCTTTGACGTTCTTTAACCCAAAGACGATATTTTGATAAACCGTCATATTGGGCCAAAGGGCATAATTTTGGAAAAGGAAGCCAACGTGGCGCTTTGAAGGCGAGACGTTAATTCCCGCTTCGCTATCGAAGACGACTTGGTCGCCGATGGTAATGCGTCCCGAAGTCGGGGTTTCTAGACCCGCGATCATACGAAGCGTCGTGGTTTTGCCGCAGCCAGATGGGCCAAGCAAGGTGATGAAGCCATTGTCGGGGATTTCGAGGTTCAAATCATCGACCCCGTAGAATTGGCCCCATTTTTTATTGATGTGTTCTAAGACGATCTTAGGCATTTTTCTTTCCTCCTCCGATGCCGGAATCAATGGAGGCACCGGTTAATAAGTTGACGAGTAAGTTAGCGACCAAAACGAAGATGATGATGAGCAAGTTGACCGCGCTGGAGAAGGCGGTAAGGCCCATTTCATCGAAATAGGAGAGCGACGTCGTGGCCATCTGGTCATTATTGGACACGAGGAACATAAAGAGGTTCAGTTCGCGCATCCCAGTAATAAAGGGAAGCAAGAAACCCGAAATAATCGCGGATTTTTGAATGGGGATGACAATGCGGGTCATGCGCTTCCACCAAGGGGCGCCTTGGATGACAGCGGCTTCTTCGATTTCCGGAGAAAGCTGCATCATCGCGGACAAGGAACTCCTAGAGGCAAACGGGATGTATTTGATGGATCCGCAAAGAATCATCAAGAACATCGTTCCAGCAAATCCGGCAATGCCCATTTGAAGTCCGAAGGCGTGGAAGGCAGCGGAGAAAGCAAGGGCAGGGATGAGGTAGGGCAAGAAAGAGATGCCGTTGACATAGCCTGCGAATTTGCTTCTGCGCTTTTTGGAAACGGCATAACCAACAAGGAATCCCACCGTTCCTGCGACCAAACAGCAAACCAAAGCGACAATCGCCTGATTTCGGAAGGCCGTCCAAATCGTTTTGTTGTACAGAACCCCGTATTGGCCATACATCCCCGCTTCTGCATTTTCGTGGTAGACCCACCACTTCGTCGTGAAGGAGGAATAGTCCCCAGGATTCGTAAGGAAGGTTTCAAGACCAAAGGAAATAATCGGAAGGATGGAGGTTAGGGCCGTAGCAAGGATCAGCAAGACGGCGAACACCCATTTCACCACGGGATTCAAGCGGATTTTCGTCGCCTGGGCGGATTTACCCGAGACGGTGATAAATTGCTTTCTCGAATGGAGGGAGAGTTGGTTCACAATCAAGATCAAGAAGCCGATGATGAGCATCATAATACCGATGATGGCGGCAAAGCCTTCGCCGGTGATGGCTTTTAAATCGACGTATGAGGTTGCGAGAACGCGGAAGCTTTTCCCACCGACATAGTGCGCGACAGGGTAAGAGCCAACGGCGCTAGAGAAGACCAACAAAATGGTGCTTAAAATCGCTGGAACAATCATCGGAATCGTAATGCGGAAGACGATTTTCCAACGAGGGGTATTCAAAATCGTGGCCGCTTCTTCTAACGAGGCATCCATGTTTTTGAAGATGCCACCGATGAGAATGTAAGCAAATGCGGCATAGTGCATTCCCAAAACCATGGCGCATGGGAAGACACCCTGGCACCACCACTTGGGGAAATGGATCCCGGTGAAATAAGCGATGAATCCGTCCGCTCCGCCGGTAACGGAAGCCGACCAGAAAAGGTTTTTCCAAACAAGAGCCAACGTCCATTGCGGCATGATGTAGGGGAAAATAAAGACGGTCGAAATCCATTTCTTGCAGGGGAGATTCGTGCGCGTGACTAAAAAAGCGGCGAATCCACCGAAAATGAGGGCAAATAAGCAACTAAGTGAAGCCAAAGCAATAGAATTGCCTAGCGGTACCCAGAGATAATTTTTCCCGTAATCGCCCGTTAATAAGTTCGCCCAGTTGGAAACCGAAAGTCCTTTCGTGTTGTAACCGGTGGCGAGAGCAAAGTTATATTCTTTGCCTGGGTGAACCGTTAACGAATTTTGGATGATCGACCAAAGAGGATAAAGAACAAAAAAGGAAAGCAAAACCGCCAAAATCAACAATACAAGGTTCTCCGGTCGGCTGATCCAGGAACCGATTTTGGACAGAATGATTTCGAACTTCCCCCGTTGTTTGACGGAGGAGGGTGTAGCTTCTGTTTTCATAAGATGCTCCTAAGCAAGGGAAGAAGGCCGCAGAGATTCCGCGGCCTTCAAAACTTTATGGGGGAAGGTTGATTAGGCCTTGAGGTTATCAAGCCAGGTGCCGACGGTGATATCCATCTTGGCACAATAGGCACCATCTTCGATGACCATGTTGCCTTTGCCGTCGCCGGTTCCGGTCCACCAAGAATAGCCTTTGTCGTTCAAAGCCGGGAAGACCGTCTCTTTGGTGGCGTCTTTGGTGAAGGCGTAGACTCCCTTCTCGTCTTTTTCGGTGGCAAGGGTGCCCTTTCCATCCGCGGAGTGGTCTTGGTTGACGCCCGCTTTGTTGTTGGAGCAATATCCGCCGATATCTCTGCCCCAAGCGGCGAAGCCATCATAGGTGCAGGTCATGAAGTGGATGAAGGCACAGCTAGACCAGGGAAGCGGAGAGGTCTTCAAGACTTGGAGATAATGCTTATACATGTATCCGCCGATGCCTTTATAGCCATCTTGATAAGCGGCAATGGTAATGTTCTTCTTGGACGTTTCATCCGTTTCACTGATGGAACGAAGTTTGGAATAAACAAGCAATCCGCTTTGTCCTGCTGCCGACTTCTTGACAAGGCTTGCGCAAATCGGGCCATCATCGGGCTGCTCATTGTATTGCTCGATGAAGAGTTTGATATAGGCGAGGCCGTACTTGGCCGAAGGATGGGTGAGCTTCATGCGTTTTGCTTCTTGTTCTAGTCCATCAGCGACCGTCTTAATGCGGCTCTTTTCCGTGGCATCGCCAATCGCCTCTGCAGCGGATTGGAGAATGTCCGAATATTTTTGGTTGGTGAGCATGATCAAGAAGTTACGACCAACCGGTTCAGAGGCCGGAGCCATGAACATCGGAGCTTCGTCTTTGCGGACGAAATCCCAGCAGTTCTTGAAGGTCTTGGTCTTATCAAGGTTATTGAATTCAAAGACTTTGTTTAAGGATTGGAGAGCAAACGGCTGTTTGTTATCAGCATCGCCTTCCCATTCCTTCGGGACATAGTTCAAGAGATTACCCGTTTGAACTTCTTTGGCATCGATTTGGTTGGCATCTTGGATTAGGGTCATCGAGAGCTGATGATTGCTGCCTGCGACATCCGCGTCGATTTGAGCGAAGATACCATTGGATTTCGGCTGGGTCCAGTCAACGGCTCCCTTGAAATCTTCTTTATAACCAGGGAACTCTTTACGGATTTTTTCCGAAACCTTTCCTTCAGCGTCTAAGCCTTTCAAATAATTGATGAAATAGGCTTGGGCGGTTTTGCCACGGCTCGAGTTGCCAACGCCAACAAGGGGCTTGCCATCGAGTTCTTCGATGGCTTTGGCATAGAGTTCATTGGCTGACATTTTTTGAGCCTGTTCAATGACTCCTTCGACGTAAGAGGTTTCATGGCCGCCGCAACCGGTGAGGGTCGCGCCAATAAGCGCGGCAGAAACGACAAGAAGCGATAAATTTTTCTTCATATTTGCCTTTCTGCGGAGATCTTAGGTCTTCCGCTTTTGCTGAAAAGAAGGCTTGGGTCGCTTACCCCAAAGTTCTTTTTTGCATGCCAATAATATAGTTTGGAAGCGGTTTCATTTCAATGGTAAGCGGTTTCTTTTTTAACATTGTAAGTAAATTGTAAGAATGGATTTTGAAGCATTCATCCGGTAGTTTCCAAAATAAAACGTGCATGATATTTGCTCATTTACCAAAGCTCCAATCATTTGAATTTCTCCTTTTCCCCTTTTTGGTTTCCGAAAAAAACCCGTATTTTCTATATTTTTCAAACTTTAAACGGATTGGTTTTTTCTTGAATCATTGATGTCTATTTTTGAAGGAAAAATCGGTAATTCGCCATAACCATAGATGGCGAATATTTCAGTTTCGAAAATAAAAAATAAGTACAATTCCTTACTTTTTTATGGGAATGGCAAAACTAATCTGACTTCTTTTTATTGTTGGTCAGTTCGTAAAAACTTTGCTTAGCCACCGAATGGGCGGCGAGCAGTTCTCCATAATATAGTTTCCGCATCTGAATGTAGCTCGCCCTTTCGGCGTCGGAAACCGTTGACATGTAAAGGGAAGCGAAGATCTTCTCGATTCGGAAGAAGGATTCGTAAAGATTAAGTAAAGACATATAGAAGAAATAATTCTTCTTGGAATAAATGAGGACGGGGCTAGAATGGGTGACTTCGCTCGACATTTCATAAACTTTGCTATATTGGGAAAGGCCCGCTACTTTTTCCACTCCATCGCGGAAATTGAATTTGAAATTCTCGATTTTCATGACATCGGGAACGCCAAGCAGCCATCCGTATTCGATATAACGCTTCATGTCCTTGGACTTTAAGTCGATGGCTTTCATGTTGTCTTTGATTTCCACAAACATCGCGTCGGTAGCTTCTTTCGTGGGCAATCCACCCCGGAAAGCGATGCCATATTGGATATGGCGAAGGTATTTATCCATCACGGGCTTACCGTATTTAACCAAAACATGGAGGATGCATTCGTTTTCATGGAGGGTGCGCCAGGTGGAAAAGGCTTCTGTTTCGAATCCGCCTTCGAGTAGCATCGACACACATTTAGCGACCTGGAACCCTTTATTCAAAATATCGACGATCAAGGTTTTTTCCGGGTCGTTTCGCTTATAACGGGATAGCATCCCCAAAATAAAATTGAGATAGAGGTCAAGGGTGGACATCAAAGGGCTATACCGGGAAGCTAGCCCGCCCATACGATAAGCAAGGCGTTCATTGGTGAAATATTTATCAAGACTGATGGAGCAAAGAAGGCTCATGTAGTCTTCATCATTCACCAGTTCTTCTTGCTTTTGGTCAGGGTGAGTCAATAGATAAAAGGAATGTTCATTAAACAAATAAAGGGCAAGTTGAGCGGGATTGATTCCAAGGTCTTGGATTTCTTTTCCGTTTACTTGGAAGCCTTTCGCCCCTTCGAGGCACGCTTCAAAAGCCGAAAAAAGGAAGTCGCGGTTCAGTTCGTTAGGCAAACCAAGCGAATCCGCGAGAATCTCAAACTGTTTCCTTGCTTCCATTTCGTTCATGCTTCCATGCTACTCCCGTTTAAGACAAAGGGAAATGATTCCGCTTCTTTTTTACGAAGAAGATACTTTTGCAAAGAAGGGTAACCGAGTTCTTCGATTTCTTCCTTGGAAAAAGAGGAATAAAAGCATTCTTCTTCCTCGTCAAACTCTGGGCAACCCGGATGAAAGGGGCAAGCCCAGGAGGAAGATAGGTTCGGCAGCTCCTGGAGGAGATAGGCAAAATAAACCCCATAAACTTCAGGATAGCCATCAAAAATCACGGGATGGCCTTTGAATTCCATCTTGCGGTTAGGTTTCTTCCCCAAAAGTTCTCTTTGAATTTCAACCAAACGCGGGCTTTGATAGGTTTTGCTCGGATCGACCAAATAGGCGGCGAAACGCTTGGCTTTGCCTTCCATTGAATCGTCGGAAAGCAAGGATTTTGCTAAATCAGCCGAAAAATAACGGACGAGCTCGGAATAGGTCAAACGCAGGAAACATTCCTCCGTTTGGAGGGATTTGGGGGCGATGACGATTGCATTTTCAAACCAAGGGAAATCCATCCCTTAAGTTTAAAAGGGATGGAAGCGAAAGGGAACCCCTCTTAGCAATGCTTCTTGGGTTTAAAAGCCCTAGCCGCGGAGACGGCGCAGAGCCAACCTTCATAACGCTCGTCCGCTTCTTCTTTCTTCATCTTGGGGGTATATTTCATTTGAATCGCGTGGTTTTTCTCAATATCGAGTTTGGATTCATAGAATCCGCAGGTGAGTCCAGCAAAATAAGCCGCGCCTAAGGCCGTTGTTTCCAGGCAAACGGGCAAATGGACTTCGCATTGGAGGATATCGCTTTGGAATTGCATGAGGAGTTTGTTGGCGCTAGCTCCCCCGTCCACGCGAAGGGACTTTAGTTCGAGTCCCGCTTCTTTTTTCATCGCTTCGATGACGTCTTTGCTTTGATAGGCAATCGATTCCAAGCCAGCGCGAGTGATGTTATGGCGTTCCGCCCCACGCGTTAAGCCGAAGATTGCTCCCCGGGTTTCATCGTCCCACCAAGGAGTCCCTAATCCAACAAAAGCCGGGACAAAATAAACTCCGGCGGTGTCCGGCCGCTTTTCCGCATACATCTCCGAGTCGCAGGAATCTTCAAACCAACGGGTTTGGTCGCGAAGCCATTGAACGATGGCTCCCCCAATAAAGACGGATCCTTCTAAGGCGTAGGTCGTCACCCCTGCTTCGCGCCAAGCCACCGTCGTCAATAATCCTTGTTTAGACAAAATGGGCTTATCTCCGATATTCATGAGCATGAAACAGCCCGTCCCATAGGTATTCTTCGAATCCCCTTTGTGGTAACAGCATTGGCCGAATAAAGCGGCTTGTTGGTCGCCGGCCACCCCATAAATATGGACACCGCCCGGGAAATAGGAAGCTTCGCCGAAGTCGCTTGAATTATCTTGGACTTTGGGGAGCATCGCCATCGGGATATTCCAAATGCGGCAAAGCTCCTCGTCCCAGTCCATTTTGAAAATGTCGTAAAGCATGGTACGGGATGCATTAGAAACATCGGTTAAGTGATGGCCGCGAGTCAATTTGTAAATCAGCCAGCTGTCAACGGTTCCAAATAATAGTTCTCCTGCTTCCGCTCTTTTTTGCCCGTCGGGAATATGGTCAAGAATATAACGGATTTTGGAGGCGCTGAAATAAGGGTTCATGCGAAGACCCGTCTTGGATTGGATGAGTTCCGTTTTATCTTCCCGAGCATCGCAAAGTTTTTGGGTTTGTTTGGATTGCCAAACAATGGCAGGGGCAACCGCTCTACCGGTAGATTTTTCCCAAACGATCGTGGTTTCGCGTTGGTTGGTAATGCCAATGCCAGCCACTTCATCCATCGTGGCGTTAGCTAAAACCAACAATTCGTTGATAACGTCGATTGCTGAAATCCAAATGCGGTCGGCATCAACTTCCACCCAACCGGGTTTTGGGTAGGATAAATCAAGAGGTCGTTGGGCCTGAAAGACTTTTTCCCCAACGGAATTGACAAAAATAGCACGGGTAGAAGTCGTGCCTTGGTCAATGGAAAGGATGTATTTTTTCTTCATAAGGGTAATTATAGGCTGAAAGCCCTTACAAAAAAGGGGGGATTTGCTCGAGTTTCCGAAAGAAAAAAAGCCCAAGATGCGAAATCTTGAGCACTTAACAAATAAGCGAAGAAAAATAGTTGGCCGGGGCGGTTAAAAGGGGCGTTTGCCACCAGCGAAGAAAGCTTCGATGTCTTCCACTTCTTTGATGATGTCCGCGGTGAGGACCTCGCATCCTTTTTCGGTGATGTATAGGTCATCTTCGATGCGAACTCCAATGCCGAGTTCTTCAAAATAAAGTCCCGGTTCGTCGGAAATGACGTTTCCCGCCTCTAGTTTAGCTTGACGGTCGCTGACATCGTGGCAATCGAGGCCAATATGATGGGAAACGCTATGCCAATAAACCTTGGTGATGTCTTCTTTCTTTTCTAATAGCCCATGAGCCACGCATTCATTGGCCATATAGGTGGAGGCAAGGGATTGGAGTTCTTGGATCGTGACTCCGGGGCGAGCCATCTGGGCAACGGCTTTGTTGGCCCCCAAAACAATCTCGTAAATCGTTTTTTGAATCGGGGTGAATTTGCCGTTTACCGGGAAAGAACGGGACACGTCTCCGCAGTAATAGCCTTGTCTAGCCCCGCAGTCTAATAGGAGCATGTCCCCGTCTTTGAGAGTTCCCATGGGATGAGGGTAATGCAAGGTGCAGGCGTGCTTTCCACTGGCCACAATCGTATTGAAGCTTAACCCATTGCAGGCGTTATCATCGCTAATCACGTGGGAGAAAATATGGCTAAGTTCGAATTCGCGCACCCCCGGGCGAGTCGCCGCCATGAGGGCTTGAACGCCAAGGCGCGTCGTGGCGCAGGCGGCACGGAGGCATTCGATTTCCTCGGGCTCCTTGACCATGCGCATCTTCATAAGTAACGGGGCGACATCATAAAGAACTAAACCCGGGTAGGTTTTCTTTAAGGTTTCCCCGTAATCTTTTGTGGTGGTTTCCGCGGCGATTTTAATTTCGGGACCCAAATCCAAATAGGCCTTATCCACGGTTCCAAAATCGCTATAAGCGCCGCAAAGTTCGGCATTTACGCGCGATTCCAAAGATCCGTTGACCAAAACGTTACGGATTCCAGCAATTTGAGAGGCTTCGTCCAAGGAAAGACGTTTGCCGTACCATTTTTGCTTCACCGGATCAAAAGGCGGAACAAAGAGGTATTCCTTTCTTTCCCCCGCATTGGAAACTAGCATCAAGCAGCAATCTTCTTCTTCGATGCCCGTTAAATAATAGAAGGAATGCTGGACTTCAAAGGGATAGTCCTCGTCCTCGCTTTTGATTTTGGGGACTCCGGAAAAGATGAGGGCGACGGATCCATCGTCCATCCGATTGAAAAGACGCTTTCTTCTTGCTTGGTATAAGTGATTATTTTGAATGATCATTGGAACTCCATTTCTCTAATTGGGTAACGCGTTCAGGCTCTGGCAAGGGGACGGCGCCTAATCCCATCTCCTCCCATGTCTTATTCAGTTTATCACTGCTAACAAGACGCGTTTCAACTCTTTCGTCAAATTTTTCTTTTTCTAAATAAAATCCATATCGGGATGAAAGCCGCTTCAAGGTGTCGTAAGTGGAATAATCGATGCAAACGGTATAGCAATATCGTTCTACGGGAGTCCAAAACTCCGCTTGATGGATGGCGTCTAACGCCGCTTCCACGAAGCAACGCCTTAAATTGCCAACGCCAAGTTTAATTCCTCCAAAATAACGAGCGCAGACGATCAAAGCGTGTTCGATGCCGTTTTTGGTCAATATTTCCACGTAGGGCCTGCCCGCGCTGCCTCCTGGTTCCCCATCATCGCTGCTTTTGGTTTTTCCTTCGAATACGTAAGCGTAAGGATAATGGTCCGCCTTGGGATGTTTCTTTTTAAAGGAATCAAGAATCACCCCTACTTCCGCTTCCTCGTTAAGAGGATAGAGAACCGCCTCAAAGCGCGAATGGAGTAGGGAGGAGGTCCCTAGTTGGGGAGAAGAGGGGTAACGCATATCTTCTTTATTATATAGAAAGAGGAAACGATGGGCTTAGCAAGAAACGCTATTCCCCTTTATTTCCGTGTTAGAATAGGGAAATGAAAACTTATTTTCAGGTATATCATTGCCCAAAATGCGGGAAGCGTCATGACCCCATGGACCTTGTGTGTCCCGGGTGTGGCAGAAAAAACGACGACCCCAAGGCGGAAAGCTTCCGTCATTATTTGATTTTAAGCTGGCCGAAGCAGTTAGCCATCTTCGCCCTTGGCTGGGCGGGATTTCAAATCATCGCTTCTTTCATCCAGCAGATTTATCTATGGTCTTTCCAAACCCAAAACCCCGGATGCACCCAAGAAGACATCTTAAAATACGCGATGTCTCCCGCTTTCCAAGGGCCCGTGAATTTCATTTCCTACGGGATTCTATTTGGGATATTGGCTTTGCTATTATGGAACGCGTGGAAAGGGTTCTTCTCCTCCTTCAAGCATTGGCAGGCCTATGCTTGGGGAGTCGGTGGCCTCCTCGTCACCTTGATGGCCAATTCCTTTTATAGCGTGATCCTTAACGCCATCCTGACTTCTTTAGGCCTCGAGTTTCAAAATAACGCGAACGAAAGCACCCTGCGGACTTTAATCGCGGCTTACCCCCTTCTATCCGTTTTGATTTTTGGGCTTGTGGGCCCGTGGTGCGAAGAAATGGCTTACCGCGTTGGCTTATTCAGTTTCTTCTCCCGTTTCCATAAGGCTTTGGGATATGTCCTCTCCATTTTGATTTTTGCTCTCATTCATTTTGGGTGGAACGCGATTGGAACCGAAGATATTTACATCGAACTTTATAACATCCCTTCCTATATCATCGGCGGGGTGGTTTTGGCCGTTGCTTACGATAAAGGCGGGATCGCCGCGAGTTTCACGGCCCATTCCCTCAATAACCTTCTTTCCATCTTCTTAACCATGATGGTACAGGAGGGCGCATGAGCGAAGAATTCAAAAAACAGCACTTGGTTCTAAGCGAATTCGTTTTGAAGATTCTAGGAATCATCTTGATGACGCTGGACCACATCGGGTTTTTCCTTTGCTCTTATTCGACGGATTCCCCCGCCTATCAAACGGGCTACCTCTTCCGCATTTTAGGCCGCATCGCTTTCCCTTTATTTGTTTTCATGCTCGCGGAAGGAATCCGCAACACTCATAATCTCAAGAAATACCTTCTTCGTTTAGGCGGGCTATACCTAGCCATCACGGGCTTTGAGACGCTGATGGTTTATGCCTTTCCCAACCGCTTCTTCTCTCCAGACGGCTTAGATCCGGAGCCCTTTACCGACCTTTTCTTCTTGGCCTTAACCTTGGCCTGCTTACGCTTAAAAGGCCCAAAGAAGCTATTGGCGATCCTTCCGATTGCCTTTCTATGCATTTCTTTTGGATGCGGGATCTACGACCATTTCTACGAAGATAACATCATCCTTTGGTTTCCCCGTTATCTTCGCGCGGGATATAGCTTGCTGGGCTTAGGGCTCGCCTTATGCTTCTTCTATGCACCTAGCCTCGTAAAGCTCATCTACGGCCAACGGCTTGTTGAAAATAAAATCGACCCCGATTTATTTTTAAAAACGAGCATGGGGAGAAAGGCCATCAATTTATTAAGCGTGGGCTTGCTTCTTGCCGTCATTGTTTTATTCTGGGGAATTTCTTATTTGACCCCAGGGAGAGAAATTAGCCCTGAGACGGATATGTCTTTGGAGACCTATGCTTTGTTCAGCGGCTTGATTTTAGCCTTCTATAACGGGGAACGGGGGTATGACTCCAAGCCCTTCCGCATTTTCACTTATCTTTATTTCCCGGTGCATATTGCTATTCTTTTCCTTCTTTTTTCCCTAGCATAAAGGGGTGAAAGGAGATACCTCATGGAAAAAGAAATCCATTCCTTTGAAGAATTCCAGCAAGAGATTGCCAGCGGGCTTGTCCTCGTCGACTTCTACGCGACTTGGTGCGGACCTTGCAGAATGCTAGCCCCCGTCGTTTCTCAAATCGCGGAGGAACATCCCGAAATCAAGGTTCTTCGCGTCGATGTCGATGCGGTGGAGCAACTAGCGGCGGCCTATTCCATCTCTTCGATTCCCACCCTCATCAAATTCCAAGATGGTCATGCGGTGGATTCGAGCACTGGATACCTTCCCAAGGGAAGCGTAGAGAGATTCCTCGGCTTATAAAAAAGAACGCTTCACAACGGCGTTCTTTTTTATAGGCGCATCTTTGGGTACCCATCGAAGGGTTTTGCAAAAAACGTTTTCTCTTTTGCCCAAAATCCCTCACCCCTTCTCCTCTTTCTTACGTTACAATTAACCCATGAAAACCATTCGCGTTATTCTCTTAAATAAATTAGTCAAACCCGAGGATGTCATTTCCTCCTTCAAGGTCTATTCCCATAAAAACAACAAATATCAATTGGAGATCTATTCCAAAGATCCCGGCTCTTTTTCTACCTTGGAAGGGGGCAAGGTATTATCGTTAAAGCAATACGATGACAAAGCCTCTTCACCTGCCTTGTTTTTTGGTTCCTTAGAAGAGTACCGCTTGTTCAAAAAAGAGAATCGAGGAGTACTTTCCTACTTTTACGAAGTGGGAAAAGGGAGACAAACCGCATTCCTGCTTCTTGATTCCTACGAAATGAAGACGATGGACAAGGCCGTTGAAGAAGCTTTGGACTATCTAAAATCCGTCAACATGGAAATCATCGACGCGCCTAAAATTGGAATCTATGGAACCTTAGACGGCCATAAAGAGGAAGTCGTCCATCATTTAAAAAAGATCCATTCTTGCGAAGAAGCAAGCGGCTCCGCTTGCTTGCAGGGCGATTACAACGTCGTGATTTCTTCCTTTACGGAAGGAAGCTGCTTTATCGATGGAGTGAAAGCTGCGGGGAAAAAGTTGGATGAAATGAGCAATAAGCGCATCACCGAAGCCAAAAATCCCTTCACCAAGCTGTTTGGGAAGAAAGAATCCGTGGGGGAGCTTTGCAGCGACGCCTGTTTGCTTTTCCTCCTCAACCGCCCCGAAATGCTTTTGCCTTTGGACGCCGGCTATGCTCCATGCATTGCCTCGCTGAACGCTTTGGAAAGCCTGGAGGAGCTTCGGCAATGAAGCAACTTTCCTGCGCTTCTTCCTTGCCCTCTTCTTTTTTAGAAGCTTATAAAGTCGTTTCCCTTCAAGACAAGGAATGGTCCTTGTCCTTGCTTTCCAAAGAAAAAACTTCCACCTTGTCCAAGCAAAACGGGGTGAAATACGAGGGGCTAGAAGGAATCGAAATTCGCTTTGTCGACTCCCCCTTGCAGGAAAATTCTTCTCCTTCCCTCCTTTTCCTTTCTGAGCCGAAGTCCTCCGTTATCTATGAGAAAAACCGTATCTTGTGGAAAGAGGACCCCCATTCCTCCATTCAAGAAATCGCCTCCAAGAAACAATGGCAGGATGTCCTTCGGGGAGATGCGGATATCTACAGAATCGACTCCTCGCTTTCTTTAAGCGAACTCCTCACCGAATTGAATTTCGTTTTGGGGATGCTGGACCGACTAGAAGAAAAGAAGAAAGAACAAAGCGGAGCGAAAGATTATTTTCTCCGCCTCTTTGTGAAAACTTCGCTCAGCCGTAAACATTACAAGTTGGAAAATTACTTTTTCCCATTGCTTTTCGCCTGTCAGGAAAATACCGTCCTCTATGTAAAGAAAGACGGCGATTATCGATATTATCAAAAAGTTTTAGGCTTCCTGGAACACCTTGAAATAAATAAGCAAGAAGATTAGGGCCGCCTGCCAAAGGGTATGGAGAATCCCAAAAATCAAATATCTTCGATGATGGGCCATATCTTCAAACCGGACGTCTTTGGACATATAGGTAATAAGCAATGCCGGCCCTCCAAAGGCAATCGCAGTGAGGATGACCGCCCAATCGGCGATTTTTCCCTTGGCTTTCCCTTGAAGGAATTTGATGTAGGCGATGGCAACCGCATAGGTAGCAAGCATCCCGATGATTGCGATACTAAAGAAAGTATAGATATTCATGGTTAGAAAAAGGGACGTTTTGGAAACGCCCCTTTATTGTAGTGGAATTTGCTTATTTCTTCTTCAAGAATTTCGCGCAGTCGAAGGTAACGGCAATAAGGATGATCAAGCCTTTGATGAAGAGCTGAGCATTGGAGTCGCCGATGCCGATGAAGGGGAGGATGTAGGCGATCGCCTGGAAGAGGAGAGTGCCGATTACAACGCCATGGATCGTACCAACGCCGCCGCTGAAGGAGACGCCGCCGACAACGCAAGCTGCGATGGCATCGCTTTCCATGCCTTGTCCGTTCTGAGCTTTGACCGAAGTCGAATAGATGCCGAAGATGGAGGAGCCAAGGCCATAAAGGATACCAGCCATCAAGAAGACGCCCATCGTGGTCCAGAAGACGTTGATACCGCTAACGGCAGCCGCTTCGGGGTTGCCGCCGACGGCGAACATATTCTTACCGAATTTCGTTTTGTTCCAAATAAACCACATCACCGCGACAAGAACCACGGCATAGATAATCATGATGGGGAAGCCTGTGATGCCTCCGCCAATACGACCGGTGAGGTTTTTGATGACATTGTTATCCGGCATGCCGGTATATCCGTTATCGGTGAGAAGAACCATGCCACCGAAGATCATCAATTGGTTAGCAAGGGTCGAAATGAACGGGTGCATTTTGAATTTGGCGGTAAAGAAGCCAGCCAAGCAAGAGAAGAAAGCACAGGCAATCGTCGAGAGCAAGAAGCCGAAGACAACGCGAAGCCCAAGAGGAATCGCCGAGAAGTCGAGGGAAGCTCCTGCAAAGGTGATTTCGGGGATACCGCTGGTGGTGCAGAACATGACGGTTAAGACGCCGCCCATGCCAATCATACGTCCAACAGACAAGTCGGTACCGGCCAGAATAATGAGTCCCGCGACGCCCAACGAGAAGAATAGACGTGGCGAACTCTGTTCCAGAATGGTTAGAATAACCGGCCAGGTAAAGAGGAATTTGCCATTGGTTGCCGCATAGACGACGGTGACGAGGATGACGGCAAGCAAAATCACGAAATAGAGGCCGTTATTGAAGATGAAATCGCGGAGGCTGAATTTGTAGCGATAATTCTCGAAATGATCCGCGATTTTTTCTTGAATCGGAGCATGGCCATCATAGGCGTCTTTAATCGCGTTGGAACGCTCCAAATAAAGGGAATGGAGGTCATCTTTGTTGTTGGTGACTTTTTCCGAATAAGCGGATTCCGCGTCTTCCTTGGCAAGAGCATAAGCTTTGTGCATCGCGATGGTTTCGCTGCGGATTTCTTCTTTTGAAGCTCCGGCTGCCTTCTTTTCGCGAAGGGCTGCCATCCGATTTTGATGTTCTTGTGCCGCTTTGGCCAGTGCTTCTTTGCGAAGGGCCGCCGCGCTTTCTTTTTCCGCTTTGTTAGCGGCTTTCTTTTCGTCGAGGAAGCTTTGATAGCCTTTTTTGGCCGCGACGTAGAAGCTAGCACGTTCTTTGGCGAGTTCTTCTTTTTTCGACGCCTTGACCGCTTTGGCTTCCTCGATCATCTTTTTGTCGCTATCGATGATTTGGGCTTTGGTCTCCTTCGGGATTTGCCGATTGTTGCGGACGCTGCGAATCTCGTTCCCAAGGTCCTTGATCCGCTTCTCGCCGTCTTGGCAAAGCGCATCAATGCGCGCTTGACGCTCGGCGAGGTCTTTTCTCAACTCCTCATAAGCAGGAGAATTGATGTTTTCCATAGCTAAGTTGACTCCTTTATAAGTACTTCGCGCTTAGGCGGAGCAGTTCTTCTTGGTTGGTGGATTTCGTATCCACGATGCCGCTGAGATGGTAATTGCTCATAACGGCAATGCGATTGGTGATGCCAAGAATTTCTGGCATTTCGCTGGAAACGACAAGGCAGGTCTTCCCTTCTTTCGCCAAATTGATGATCAATTGATAGATTTCATATTTGGCCCCGACGTCGATTCCTCGGGTCGGTTCGTCGAGGAGGAGAAGGTCTGGCGTGGTTTCCAGCCATTTTCCAATGATGACTTTCTGCTGGTTGCCGCCGCTAAGAGCCATGATGCTGTCATCGGCTCCCATGCAGCGGGTATGCATCATTTTGATTTCCCGTTCCGTGGCTTCCTTCATTTTGGCATCGCTGATATAGAAACCATTGATGTATTTGCCAAGGCTCGAGATGCAGGTATTGAAGGTGAGGTCTCCACGGGGGAAGATTCCGGATACTTTTCTTTCTTCCGTCAAATAAGCAAAGTTGTATTTGATGGCGTCGCTCGCCCCTTTGAAGTGGAGAGGTTTGCCTTTGTAAAGGATTTCGCCGCTACGAATGGTGCGGAGCCCGAAGATCGTTTCCAATAATTCCGTTCTTCCGGCGCCGACAAGGCCATAAATCCCAAAAATTTCTCCTTTTTTCACGGAGAAAGAAACATCGGATAGTTTGGGAGCGTAACGCGTGCAAAGGTTCTTTACTTCGAAGATGACTTCGCCCGGAACATTGTCTACCGGGGGGAAGCGTTGGCTAAGCGAACGTCCGACCATGGCGGAGACGAGTTCTTCCATGTTGGTTTCTTTGGTGGATTTCGTCATGATGAGCTGACCATCACGCAAGACGGAAACTTCGTCGCAGATTTCAAAAATCTCATCCATTTTGTGGGAGATGTAGACAAAGGAAACGCCTTTTTCGCGAAGGTCACTCACAATTTTGAAAAGCTTTTTGACTTCGCGTTCCGTGAGCGAGCTCGTCGGCTCATCCAAAACGATGATTTTGGCGTCGTAGCTAACAGCCTTAGCGATTTCAACCATTTGGCGTTCGCTAACGCTCATGGTGCGCATCACCGCTTTCGGGTTGATGTCCATGTTCAGCCGATCAAAGAGGGCTTTCGCACTCTCTAACATCGCCTTCTCATCCACCATTCCAAAGCGCGTGGGATAACGTCCGAGGAAGAGGTTGTCTAGAATCGTCCGGTCCAAGCATTGGTTCAATTCTTGGTGGACCATCGCAACTCCGTTCTCCAACGCGTTTTTCGGGTCTTTGAAATTCACGTGCTTGCCATCGAGCAATACATCGCCTTCATCCATGCTATAAACGCCAAAAAGGCACTTCATCATCGTGCTCTTTCCTGCGCCGTTTTCGCCCATCAAGCCAAGGACGGTGCCTTTTTTGACTTGGAGGTTGATGTCATGGAGAACGCGGTTTTTTCCGAAACTCTTAGAGAGATGGCGAATCTCCAAGACGTTCGTTTTATTTCCGTCCATAGGGTCTCCTTCTAATAGAAGGGGCGCTTCTTTTTCATTCGAGGCGCCCCTTGTTTCCTTTAGCGACCGCTAGAATTACTTCTGCGGCATGTTGGCGTCAAACCAGTCGGTGATGACCTTGCCCTGGACTTCGCCTTGGCCCGTGGATCCGGTGCCGACGAAATAGACATTGTGGAAGCCGCTGAGGTCTGCAACATCGGTTCCAGTCTTCGGTTGACGGTTGAAGAAGACGACGGGTTTGCCTTCTTTGGTGCAATTGCCAGAACCATCGAATTCATAGCCGGCAATCTTGAGGTATTCTTGCCAGGTGCTGTGTTCAGGGATGTTGAAGGCATAAGCATCAAAGTTATCGGAGCCGTTAGCGGAACGAACCGCTTCGAGCATCTTCGGGTTGTCGTTTTCGCCCTTGAGTTCCTTGGAGGAGCCGCCTAAGGCCTTGATGTAGTGGGGAAGGTCGTTGGCGTAGGTTTCGTTAACGAAGTTGTCTTTGGCGTCATAGAGGCAATAGAGAATCTTCTTGCCAGTGAGCGTGGAGACGGTCGGGGTCACATAGGAGCCCGGTTTGTATTTGTCCGCATTGGCGGCGGTGACGGCCGCGAGTTTGGTTTGGACGATGTGGGAAGCCACTTGTCCTTTGTCGAGTTCGGCATTGCCGTTATAGCCAGTGGTGACGTCTTCGGTTCCAGCAAGGAGGTTTCCGAGAACGATCGCGGTGCTATAGGCCTGGTCGGTGCCGTTTTGAGAAACGGAACCAGCGAGGGTGCCTTCCTTGATCATATTGCAGGCGGTCTTCAACGCGTCGAAGCCAACAATCGGGGTCTTGGCTTCCAAAGTTTGGACGGAGCTCGCAGCAACGGCCATGCCATCGTTATTGGAGATGACAAAGTCGATTTTGCTTCCGTGTTTTCCAACCCAGGATTCCATGAGGATCTTGGCTTGGGTGTCGCTCCAAGAAGCGCCGTTTCCGTCTTTGGACGTGGTCTTCTCGAGCATTTTGGCTTTAAGGCCGTATTTGGCGGCAACCGCGTCCATCGCCTTAATGCAGCCTTCGGTGCGGTCGATGGCTTCGGGGTTGCCATCTTCCCCGACGAGAATGACGTAGCCAAGTTCTCCATCGGCAATGTGGGCGGCGAGATCGAATTCGGAGCTGCCACCGCAGGATGCTAGCAAGCCAACGCTAGCAAGAGCAAATAATGGAATTAAATGTTTTTTCATATTTCCTCCTTTAATTCCCAGTGTTTCAACGAGAACTTTCAATCGAATGCGCTCGTTTGATACGTTAGCATTTTCCTTTGAAAGCGCTACCAAAAAAATGGGAAACCCTACACTAAATTCGGAAAAAAATACATTCCAATCAAACTATGGTGAATTATATTCGGGAATAAATTTCGCCGCGAACGCGGTAAAAATTCCCATCAACGCTCGTCTTTTCGTCCCCTTCCGGCAGGGAGGTTCCTTCTAAAAACGAGAAATATAGCGATGCTAAAATCGAGGCTTGCATCTCGGCGTCGTTAATGACGGTCCCTAGCATCAAACCTTCGTCTACCGCTTTCTTTCCTTCCTCCGTTCCATCCACTCCAACAATGGGGAAGTGATGGGCAATGAAGTCTTCTCGGTCCGGGTTTTTCTCCAATAGATAATCGATGGCCCCCAACGCCATTTCATCGTTATTGGACAAAAGCAATTCCACGTTTTCTTCGTTTAAATCGATTCGCTTCATGAATTCGTAGCCTTTTTCCCGTTCCCAATCCGCGTAGCAAACTTCCAGGATATCCAAATCAAATCCTTGGCTGCGCAACCCATTTAAGCAATACCGCGTGCGCGACTCCGCATCTTGGTGGGAGAGTTCGCCCCGAAACAGGACGATCTGCAATTTCCCATCGCCGTTTTTATCGAAAGGGGAGGAGGCGAATTCCGCCGATTTAGGAAGATAACGCCCCACAATTTGACTTTGATAGGAAGGGTCTGCCCCAACATAAAAGGTATTTTGCTTCGACCACGCGCTTCTTTCGATATCTTCTTTTAAAGGCTCGCGGTTCACAAAAAGCAAAGGGCAATCGTTTTGTTCCGCTTTTTCTAAAATCAAACTGGCGCTCAGGCGATCCACCAGATTCAAGAACAAGGGCCCTGTCGAAACGGGAAGAGTTTCCATCACGTCGGAATTCTGCGTGCTTTGCTTTCTTTCCGCGTCGTGGATTTTTAGCTCCACCCCTTTTTCTTCCATTCGGGAGGCAAGATTCTCCGTCATCTCATTCAAGAAGGCGTCCTTGGTGTCGTAAACAAATAGATGCGCTTGGTTTTGCTTAGAGGAGCAGGATGCCAAAATCAAAGGAATCAAAAGGAAAGAACCTCGAAGTTTTCTTTTCATTGCTTGCCTCCTTTTTCCGGAATCCATAGCGACACCGTCGTCCCTACGTCCAGCTGGCTAGAAATCGTCACATCGGCCTTGCTTCCATAATAAACTTTCAGTCGGAGATAAACGTTTTTTAGTCCCACTCCCTGAGCAGGAGTTTGTTCGCGCAATGATTGTTCCAATTCCTGTTTCTTTTTTGGGCTCATGCCATATCCGTCATCGGAAATATCAAGACGAACGAAGCCGGAGTCCCGATATCCCCTAACGCGAATCGTCCCTTTTTGTCCTTCTTTTAAACCATGATTAATGGAATTTTCGATGATGGGCTGAAGGATGAGTTTAACCACGTTCATGGCAAGTAAACCCGCATCCACGTCAAATTCATAATCAAACGCGTCTCCGAAGCGGAGTTTTTGAATTAAAAGATAGTTTTTCGCATGCTCGATTTCTTTGCTCAAGGGAATGATGTTCTGACCTCGGCTAATGGAAATGCGGAAAAAACGAGACAACGCCACAACCATCTCTTCTGCCTTGTCGTTTTCTTTCTTGTCGATTAAAGCAAGAATGCTATCTAGCGTATTGTAAAGAAAATGAGGGTTAATTTGATTTTGAAGAGCGAGCAATTCGCTTTTCCGTTGCTCTTCTTTTTCAACAATGATGGATTGCGTTAGTTCTTCGATGCGGGATATCATCGCTTGGAACGAGGCATCCAGCTCCATGACTTCCTTGCTCCCCGTGATGGGAAGACGAAGGGAAGGCATGTCCTCTAAACTCACGATTTGAGCCATTTGGTGGCTAAGAGCCGAGACGGGGCGGATGGCACGGGAAGAAAGCCAAAAACAAGCAAACCCGGCGACAAGAAAAAGGGCAAGTCCCGTTAGTCCGATGGTCAAGCCGAACGTTTGGATCGCTTTTTGGGTGGCGTCGCGGTTCAGGAAAACGCCTAACCGCCACGAGGTGCTAGAAATACTGGAGGCGTAGACAAAATAGCGGTGTCCAGAAAGGGTGAAGTCGCTTGATCCGGCAACTAGGCGCGACAAAATGCTCTTTTTTCCTTCGAAATTGGCGGGGTCCGAGGAATAGACCTCCCGGTATTCCTTGTCATAAATCACGAAATGGGACCCTTCGCCTAAGGCCGTATCCGAGAGGGAACTAGCGATGGCGGAGAACGAAAAATCCAAGCGGAGAACCGCATCTAAATTTTCATCGCGGTCATTGCTTGCGTAGCGCGATAGCGTAAAGGCGTGGGGATAGGCGGGAAGGGGATTTTGCTGAAGCGATAAGGTGGGAATCAAGCGATCCGCTTCCGTCCCCGTCGAGCTTTGAAACCACTTCTCTTCTTGGGCATTCGTCGGGAAATGGCCTTTGCCGGCCTTGGTAATCAACTCGCCTGTAGACGCTTTGTAGGCCGCTCCCCCAATCATCTCTTCTTTCAAAGCCATGAGGCCAAGCAAAGAATCTTCCATGGAGGAAGCGCAGGTCGCTTCGTCCTTCGTCGCTTCGTTATAGCGGGTAACGAGCACCTCACTATTGCGGAAAACGCCGGAAAAATAAGAGTCGTAAGTACTGAGCAATTGTTCCCCGGTCGCCAAGAAGTTTTGATTGGCACTGGTGGCAACATTGGTAGCAAAAAGATAATAGGCGGCGCCGATTGTTCCCGCGATTAAACACGCTAAAACCAATTCGATTGGCAATAGCAATTTAATGGAGAAAGGACGGGGTTTGCGTTTCATTGTTTTCGATATTCTAAAGGCGACATGCCAAAATATTTTTTAAAGCAGTGGGAGAAATAATAGGGGTCTTCGTACCCGACTTGAGAGGCGATTTCCGCCATCTTTTTACTAGGGCCAGCCAAGAGGAGTTTGGCTTCTTCCATTCTCTTTTTCGTCAAGGTTTTGGTAAAAGAAGTCCCATGTTTTTTAAATAAGGCGAAGACGTAGGAGGAAGAATAGCCAAGGCGTTTCGCTACTTCGTCTACGGTCAAGGAAGGATTTTCGTAATGGGATTCGATGTATTGAACCATGCGGGTAAAAGCCCCATCGATTCCGACGCTACGGACGCCGCTATTGATCGTGACAATCTCGGCGATGAGGTCAAAGAAGAATACACGGGTCCCTTCTTTTCCTTTTTTGGCATAGAGTTCCGAGATCAAATCCATGTGGGTTTTATATTGGCCGTATAGTTGGTCCAAGGCAATGCAGCTTTTTAACAAGGCGTCGAGCAAAGTATTGAGAACCAGCAAATAACTGTCCTTAAAACGAAGGCTGAAGACGTTGTCTAGTAACCGATCCACCATTTCTTTGGCTTCTTCTTCCTTGCCATAAAGCACGGCATAGGAAATGTCTTTGAAGTCGTTCTCGTCCACTTTGCCGAAATTCTTTTGTTGCAAGGCGAGGTCATCGTAAAACAAAACGAGCTCATCGCCCATAATCGCGCGGAAACCCAAAGCCCATTTGGTGTGACGAAATAATTTGCGGTAGGAGAACCCTTCTTCTTTAGGGGAGGCGGATTCGCTCACGCCCACAGAGAAACTGAGTCCCGAAGCCCGTTTCAAAGAGGCGAGAAGAAAAGCGAGTTTGCTTTCAATCAAATCTTTTTCAAAGGGGGTCGCGGAAACAAACAAAACGCCTAAAGAACTCGAAGGTTCAAAGGTGAAGAAGGGAATGCTTGAACCAAACGCGGAGGTTAGGCCCTGCTCTAAAACAAAACGAGCGGTTTCCAAAGAGTCGTAATTGAGGGTGTCTTCCTCGCGATCGGAATCAAATAAAGCCAAAAGGAGAAAATCCGCGTCGTGAATAACAATGCCATCGGTTTGAAGTTTGGATAAGAATTTTGGAGAAATCTCCTTCAAGGTGGAAAGACGCAATAAATCCGTGTTCCGCTCCGCTTTTAAGAAGGCGCCCCGGCGCTCCACGCTTTCTTGGTCATCTTGCTGAACCTTAGCGAATTGGTCCAAGCGGTCTTTGGCTTTGGCTAAAGCCGCCGAAAGTTCTGATTTTAATAAAGGCTTGGATAAATAAGCCACGCAGTCCAAATCAATCGCTTGCTTGGCATAATCAAAATCATCGTAACCGCTGAGGATTATGACCTGAAGCAAGGGGTGGGTTTCTTTTAGGGTTTTGGCAAGTTCTAATCCCGACACAAAAGGCATTTTGATGTCCGTGATCAAAACATCCAAATCATTGAAGGATCCCGCCGCTTCCAAGGCGTCGTAGCCATTTTCATAGCATCCCAGAACCTCGAAGTCGGAATTATCCTTTAAAACGGAAGCTAAACGGCTGCGCGTGGCTCCCTCATCGTCCGCGTAAATGAGTTTATACATTGCCATTATGATAATCCCATCCCTTTTAAAAGGGAATGGGGCGCAATATCGGCTTTCCCAGTTGTCGAACCATCAGCGCGATGGCGGTGGAAATCTGCCTCCTAATATAAAACGCCTGCCACTTTTTAGCCGTAAGAAACACGTTGCATTAAGCCCAAAGAGTTTTGAAACACGGCAATCCTGTTTTAAACCCGTCAAAAAGGGCACCCCATGCTGAGGCACCCCTTCTTATTACGGAGAATTTTGACGTTAGGTTTCCGAATCAGGCGAAGTTATCCGTGATGGAAACGTAAGCGTTCGACGTGTTTTTCAAAGCGCGGAGATGGAACACGATGGTCGAGCCGTCTCCTTTGTAATAGTCCGCACTTGGGGTAACCACGGCGCCAGTTTCATGGTTATAGGCTCCAAGGAACGCAAATTCGCTTGCGACGAAAGAGAACATATAGTCTTCGTTTTCATGAGCGCTTCCGGCCTCGGGAATCGGCAAGGTGACGATGAAATAATAGTCATACCTCGTTTCGGCATAGGCGATGCTTGCCTCGAAGGTCCCGGGGTTGGATTGGTCTTCTTCCATGCTGATCGTCTTGTCGTAATGGCAAGATTGGCAAAGACCGTAATTGGCGAAGGATTCCGTGTGGCTATGGAGCTTATTGATCGTGCATTCCCCAATGGTTTTGTTGGAGTAACGGATGCGGGCGGACATTCCGTTCCAAAGCGCGGTTTTTAAGTCAGTTTCCACCACAATCGTTCCCGTTTGCCCTTTGAGTAAGAAACTATTCCCTTCGTTTTTGATATCCACAATTTTGGCTTTATAGGAGGCGGCTTTGCTTGTGGAGAAGGCCCCGTCTTTTTCTTCGCGGTAATCATACAGGCCGATTTCAATGAACGTGCCGCTTCCTAGAGCATTGACGCCGACATCCGTTCCCAAGGTGAATTCCGTTTCGAACCGTTGATAGGTCGTCTTGGTTCCATCCTCATAGAAGAGGTCGCCACGGAGAACTTCGGCTTTGGTAATTCCTTCTAGCAATAATCCAGGTTGTTTGGTGCCGCGGTTGGCGGAGTCGATTTGCGTACGGCCCATTTCGATCGCTTTGACGGTGACCGCTTTTCCCGTTCCCGAATGAATAAGGGTATCCCCTTTATGGATGGTACCCGCGGGGATCGTGCATAGCGCAACGACGCCACGGCCCGAAATCGTAATGATTTCTTGAGCCACCGCATAGGGCTTTTCATCATCGACGACTTCTAGATTTACGATGCGGGTCGCATCTTGGGGATCGAGTTCATAGCCCGTTTCATCGATGGTGAGTTCGGAGACGGGGAAGGAATATTTGCCGGGGGCATAAACATTCGTGACGTGGTTATTCGCCCAGACTTCTTGCCCTTCACTCACCCCATCCGCGGAGGTAAAGCGATAAACGCCATCCCAATTCTCCACGCTGGCATTGCGTTTGAAATTCAAATTCTTGGGGAGGCGCAGGATGTTGTTGACGATTTCAGCGGCGAAAGAAGAGGGGTTAAAGGAATATTTGCCCACATCTTTTCCTTCTAGGCGAACCGTGATTTCTTCTTCCCATAGATCCAAGGTCGATCCCACGGCCTTGTCTTCAAAAAGCAACGTGACGAGCACATCGTCGTCTTCGAATAACCCCATCGTTTTTAAAGTGGCATCGGATAGCTCATATTCGAGACCTCCGTTATAAGGAAGCTTCAAATTCATGGGGCCGCTGATGGATTTCGGACGGATTGTGCAATCAAACGTTAAGGAAGCAGCTAGATAAGCTTTGGTGGCTTCTACCGAGGCTTTCACCGTATAGGTTCCAGGAACAGTGGGAGCCTCTTCGATATAGGTAGCGTCTTCGGCTCCTTTCGTTTTATATTCCACGGAGAAAGCGCCGTCTCCTTCAAAGGTGAATTGATCCCGAGTAAAGGCAAACGCTTGACGGTCGTATTCCTTTGTGGTTACGACATCTTTGTTGAGGTAAATGGAATTGGTTTGCGCTTGCAAAGCGGGAAGCTTCTCCACTTTGGTTTTGCCACAGACGGTGCAGGAAAAGGTTTTCTCGCCGTCTTTTCCATAGTCCGCCGGGGTCGTGACGACTCCCGCGTCCCAGGTATGGGCGGCTTTGTCCTTCGTATCGCTATGCCCGGCAATCGTGCAGGCATGCCAATGGTAGTTTTCATCCGCGGACCACGTTTTCTCGAATTGGTGGGTTGGGACATCGCTGCTGCTTGTTCCCGTTTCCGGCTTTGTTGAGGACGGTTTATCGCCCCCACCCCCTCTGCACCCCGTCAAGGCTAATGTGGCCAAGACCAAGGCTAGAAAAGGGGCTCGTCTATTCTTCAAATTCATAGGTGTCTCCTTTGTTTAGGGGGATTATAAAAAGGAAAGGAGGCCCTAGAGGGGTCCGCTCGGACTATTTTATGAACTAAAAATCTTCTTCGCCTCGTTCCATGATCACGAGCCCAGCTTCCCGGGCGCGTACCGCAAGTTCGATGCGGTTGCGGAATCCGCTTTTAAGAAGCATATTCGCCACATGGTTCCGAACCGTGTTGAGGGAGATATTGCACTTCTCGGCGATTTCTTGGTTGCTATATCCTCCTGTGATAAGACGGAGGATTTCCAGTTCCCGTTTCGTAAATTCTTCGCTTAAGGCTAAGCCTAGTTTCACCGAGGGGGAGGAAGAAGGGTAAACGATTTCTCCGCTTGCCACTTTTTCCATGACGGAGAGGATGGATTCTTGGCTGATTTCTTTATACCAAAACCCTTCGATCCCCATTTTCTTGGCCCGTTCTAGATAGGAACATTCGGGCATCGAGGTCACCAAAATAATCTTAATGTCCTTCTTCTTTTGCTTGATGCGCATCGCCGCGTCTAGACCGCTTGCCCCTTCCAAGGTCACGATGTCCATCAGCACCATATCCACGGGGGAAGAAAGGCAATAGAACTCCGCTAAAGCCGCCGAGCGAATCGTTTTAACCCAATTAAAATCGGGAGAGGACTGAATCCATTGCTTGAATAATTCCGCGGGCATCGCTTGGTCTTCCACCACCAGCACGTTCCATTTTCTTTTCATCTTATTCCCTCCAGGTAATCGTTAAGCGGAAAGAGGGCTGACTGGTTACTTCCATTCTTCCTCCTTCTTTCTCTACCGTTTTCCTTAAGGCGGTTAACCCGCCGCCTTCGATAATCGTTTTTCGTGGTACGTCCCCGTTATTTTGGATGGAAAAGCCAAAAGGAGACGAGGTGATATCCACATCAAGTCGCGTTGCATGGGCGTGGGCCACGGCATTATTCAAACATGTGACGAGGGCGAGGAAAAGCAGTTTTCGTTGATCGGGGTTTTTGGGTTTATCCCCGTGAAAGAGAAGCTCAACGCCCAAATCCTTGGAGATGGATTCCGCTTCATCAAGGGAGTCCCCCTCTTCCTCTTCTTGCCCCGTTTTGATGAGGGAAAGTCCTTTTTCCCATTGGGCAATCAGCGCGAGTTGTTCTTCACGGGACAAAGGGGAAAGCAGTTTCCGTTCCGTCACCAAAATCCATTTGCCAAAGCCATCATGGACGCGCATCTTGGCGCTTAAGATTTCTTTTTCGCGAATGTAGTTTTCGACTTGGAAACCATATTCCTTTAGGCGACGGTTCCATTCTTCCCGTTCCTCCGTTTGTTTTTTGAGTTCTTGGGACAAGTGATAGAGTTCGGTGACTTTGTGGGCCAAAAGCTCTTTCCTTCCCCGTTTGTCGCCTTCTACATCAAAACAAAGGAAAGCGTACGCCTCTTTGTCTTCACAAAGATAAATCGGTTCCTTTCCTAAACAGATTGGTTGGTTTTCCTTTAGAACATCTCCTTTTTGAAGGCGTTCGTAAAAGGCGTTCGCATCCGATAAAGTGAAGCCAGTTAATTTCTCGCTTAATTCATTCATTTTGAGATTAACGAGGCAAGGAAGGCCGTCTTGGGAATAAAAGCAAATGCCTACGTCAAAAGCATCCATGGCTTCGCGAGGGGAACGCGCGGACAAGCGGTTTTTATCCAAAGACAAATATCCGATTAGCCCAAGGATCCACAAAATAGAGAAAAGACCATTGGATAAATAGACGGCCCAACTAGGCGTGGGGAGAGGGGAGTCGTTATTCCATTTCTTGCTAAAATTCAAAGCGAATAAAGACGCGAAGAGCAAAATCGATAAAAGACAAGAAAGGATGCCGACTTTGAATTGGCGAACTAGCGACAAAATCGATAGGGTCACAAAGCCGATGAATAGAAGCATGGTCCATCCTAAAAGAAGGGTCTGGGCAAAGGAAGGCAATTCAAAGAACTTCACGTTTCTTCCTCCTTCGTATAGCTTAAAATCCAAACCATTTCCCCGTCTTCCTCTTCTGGATGGGTTTGGCCTTTCCACCCCGAAATAACGGGCATAGAAGGGAGGCTGCCAGCAGAGGAGAAGCAAGAAAGCTGAACACGTAGGGATAAAGAGTTTTCTTCTCCAAACAAGGTACAGCAAACAGCCCCGGACTTTGGATAAAAAGAACGCAAGACCTCTTCGTATTGAGTGAAAAGGGCAACACAAAGCGAGGAGGGGTAAAGCCCATGAGCTTTCGAGAGCAAGGAAGTCAAAATCCCCTCGTTTTCTAGTTTTTTCAAAGTTTCTTGGATGGCCCATTCCACTTCTTGAATGTCCATATCTTCTTTTTGAGAGGCGAGCAATTCCAAATTGGCGCGGCGCTTCATAAAGGAAGCGAGCACACAGACATCCCGCATCCCCTTTTCAAATTCTTCGGGCTTCTCTTGGAGGATTTTTAGGATTTTTAACGTTTGCTCCGCTTCCGTTTGAATGGAGGCGTTGACCTCATCGTAAATACGGTTCTTTTCCTTTGCGGTGGCTCTTTTTTCCTTCAAGGAGTTTTCGTAGGCCAATAATTCGCGTTGCTCTTCCAATTCCCGGTTTAATTTTTTTCTTTCTTCTAGCAAATTCAAAACGGAACGCAGATCCTCCGCCCAAAATGCGGTTCCTCCGGAAATGGAATGGGAACGCAGGCGGATATTTCCTTCAAAGCACTCCTTTTCTTCCAAGGCTTTTTGGATGGTTGACGGAGAAGGAAGTTCGTGGCAGGAAGCGTAATGGACTTTTTGGTCTTTCCCCATCAAAAAGAAATCCAAATGGGAACGGGAATAGTAATAAGCGTCGTTGTCATTAGCGGGAATAAGCCCAATCTGAATGGAAACTTCAAAAAACAGCAAAAACCCAAAACAATAAATTTCTGGAACCTTGTAAGAATCGAGGGCAAAAAGAAAACAAATCGCCCCAAAAATAGCAAGCAAAGCCGTGACCACGACTAAGGCCCCCATCCTTTTTCTCGCCGCCGAATTCCCACATCGATAGAAAAACAAAGCGATGCAAGATAACGTCATAATGGCAAACCAGGTAATGGCAAGATAAGCCACGGGACCAAAATAATAATCATCCCCAGCGTTTTCCAAACCATTAGGGAAACGGAAGGCAAGTTGATGAAAATCGTTGGTCAAAATAAGGAGCAGCAAAACCGTAGGAGCAATATAAAGAAGATATAAGGGCCAGGGAATGGGGCGGTTCTTCTTTCGCAATAGCCCAAAGGAAGCATAGAACCCTAGTAACGGAGCAAAGCATTGGGGGAGGTAATAAAGATACCAAAGATATCGGCTCGCCCTTCCTCCCCCAGGAACAAAATCGTATTTCATCCAGCGAAATACCAACCACAAAACTAATAGCGATCCTGCCAAGGTCAAATAGAGTCGCGTTGGCTTATCCACGATGCGGAGACGAAGCAAGGCACACCAATAAAGAAGCAGCGACAAAAAGGTCGCGTGGGCGCAAAGCCCGCAAAGGCGATGCCAAAATAAAGGGAGGCGTGAATCGATCCATTGCAGAAAACCCGCCAAAAGAAAGAAGAAAACGCAAATAGCAATTCGAATGATTTTGCCCTTGTTTTCTTGTTTCACGGGGAAGTTGCTTTTCCTTTTTAAAATTATAGCGCGTTATTCCTTCCCTGTGCGCGACAAGAAAATAGGGAGTCACCTCTTCCGCTATTTTTTTGAAAAACTCGCAAAAAACATTTGGACAGGGCGTAATGCCGTGCTATGATAATGCCCGCTACGGACCATTGGTGTAGCGGTCTAACATGCTTCCCTGTCACGGAAGAGATCACGAGTTCGAATCTCGTATGGTCCGCCAGGTTTGCAGGTGTAGTTCAGTGGTAGAACACCAGCCTTCCAAGCTGGTTATGCGGGTCCGATTCCCGTCACCTGCTCCAACTGCAAACACTTCCCCGACCTTCAAAGCCGGGGATTTTTTATTCCCTATTTATTTCAGGAGTTGGCAAGCTTGGCTGTCGTCTACGAGTTTTCCTTTTCCACTTCTCCTCTCACTCCTATAATCCCGTTTATGAGCAAAACGATTTTATTAGCCACAAGCAACCCCGGAAAAGTTCTGGAATTTCAAGAGGTTTTAGGACCTCTAGGTTACCGAATAGTCTCTCCCAAAGATTTAGGCTTATCTTCTGATCCCGAAGAAAACGGGACCACCTACCGAGAAAACGCATTCATCAAGGCCTTCGATCTTTCCGGCCGTTCGCCCTACCCCGTTTTAGCCGATGACTCGGGACTAGAAATTCGTGCTTTGGGCAATGAACCCGGCATCCATACGGCGAGATACGCGAAGCAAAACGGGGGATTTCCCGCGGTGTTTGATGTCGTGATGAAACGCTTAGAAGGCCAACAAGACCGCTTCGCCTGCTTCCATTGCTCCCTTTGCTTGATCGAAAAGGTAGGGGACGCCCCCCTTTATTTTGATGGGGAGTGCCCCGGAACCATTCTATTTGCTCCCAGTGGGACTCATGGTTTTGGCTATGACCCCATCTTTCATAGCCAGGAAGCTGATATCGATTTTGGCCTAGCAAGCGAGGAAATCAAAAATCGCTTCTCCCACCGAGGAAAAGCGATTGCTAAATTGGTCGAATATTTGTCTCAAAAATAGAAGCCAAAACCAAAGAGGATGAGAACTTGGGCCAACAAATAGGTGCCCATGATGTAGAAATCTCTTCTTTTGTCGTCTTGGATAAACAAGGTTTTCACCAAATAGGCGTCGGAGACGCAGAAACAAAGCATGCCCGCGAGGTTGAAATAGCCAACGGGCTGCATTTTATTCACGAGGGCGAGAACCGCTGCAACCAAATCCAACACGATAGAGGCAAGGTAGATCACTCCTCCCGCGGCTAATCCCGGGGTTTTGATGGCTTTATGAAGCAAGGGATATCCCGTGGCCAAAATCAGGGCGGCAATTCCGCCAAAAACCCAATATTGATAGGCAGGCATCGGAACCGAAATCCAAAAAGAGGTAAAAATGAAGGAAAGGTGGTTCAGAAAGAAGCAAATCGTCCCTGTGACTAACGTCCATACCTTGTGTTTGAAAATAAGCAGCACGTCTCCCATCGCGCCAAAGGCAAATCCTAAAGCCACCCACCAAATATTGGGATGCCAAAAGGCAAACATCAAGCTTAAAAAAGCGACGCAAAAAGGCTTTACGATTTTTCGCGGCAATTCCCATTCCAAGAAGGCGAAAAAGAGTTCTAACGCTGTCGAGACGAGAAAAAAAGCAAAGAAAGCATAACAAGCAAAAGGCAAGGCAGAGAAATTCATGGCAACTCCAATCTCGAATAGTCTAACCTATTTCTTCGAATTCGCCTATACTATTTGCCAAAGGCAGGTAAAGCCATGAAAGAAAAAGAAGGCTCCTTAGGGGCAAGAAGATGGATTTCCATCGTTTTGATTGGATTATTTGGTCAAATCGCCTGGGCGATCGAAAATAATTACATCAATCTTTGGGTGTATTCTCAATCCCACACGACCGATCACATCAATTGGATGACCACCGCTTCCGCGGTTGTTGCGACATTAACAACTTTTTTCCTAGGGGCCCTCTCCGATAAACTGGGAAAACGACGAATTTTCATCTCTGCAGGTTATACGATTTGGGGCGTTTTCGTGTTCCTTTTTGGCGTAATGTCCTTATCCAACATGGAAGCCCTAAGTGGGGGAGCGGGGGCGAAAGCCCTAATGCTAGTTGGAGTTTTTAACGTCATCGTCGACTGCATCATGACTTTCTTTGGCTCCACGGCAAACGATGCCTGTTTTAACGCCTATGTAACCGATCAAACGAGTAAAAAGAATCGGCCCATGGTCGAAAGCGTGTTAAGCGTACTTCCTTTGGCATCCTTGGCCGTTATGATGCTTGTTGGCCTTGGGCTAGGAATTCCTGATGCCACCAAATCGGCTTCGGAAGTGGCTAGGCCTTGGTTCTACTTCTTCCTGATTTTTGGCGTTTTGACTAGCGCAGCTGGCATCACTAGTTTCTTCTTGCTTCCCAAAGACAGCTGCTTGCCGAATCGCGAAGAACATTATTTCAAGCAAATGTTCGTCGGCTTTACGCCTAAAAAAGTCAAAACGAACCCTTTGTTCTATATCGCTTTGCTTGCCTTCCTCTTCTTTAATATCGGGGTCGACAGTTTCATGCCCTATTTCCTTGTATATTTCCAAAAAATGGAAGCCTTCCAAGGAATGGGATTTTACGCGGGGCTTGGCATCATTCTTGGAATTGCCAGCCTTCTCACGATCGTCGTTGGTATTTTCATGGAAAAAATCGGCAAGGGAAAGGTTTTGATTCCGTCCGTCGTTTTAATGGCTGGTGGAGCATTGGGATTATTCTTTTCCGGCGATTCCTTTGGGCTCGATTGCCTTTTTGGGACCTGCATGATTGCGGGGTATTTGTTAGGAACGGCCTCTTTAGGCGCGAGCATCCGGGACTATACGCCTAGTGAAGACGTGGGCAGTTATCAATCCGTCCGCATGGTTTTTGCCGTCATGCTCCCCATGGTGATTGGAAGCAATCTCTCCAGCGCGGTTTTCCAAAGCGGAATGGTCGAAAATGAATACGGGGCGATGGAAAAAAGCCCCGACAAGATGATGTTCCTCGTAACCTTGGGGGCGGCCCTTTTGTCCCTCATCCCCATTGTTTGGCTGCTGCTAGCAAGCAAAAAGAAGCAAAATCCAGTCAAAAGCGAAAATTAGAAGGTTGTCCTCTTGAAAAGAGAACGTTATACTTTCGCCTGGTAGGTTTTTAGTGATGAAAAGCAAAAAATTAAATCTATTCCTCGGCATCGTCGTGACCCTTTGCGCCCTCGTTGCCATTTTCGGATTGTTTGGCGAAGCCTTTGGCAAAATCGGCAACGTCCCCGCAGGCCGTGGATCGGCTTACGATCTCATTTTCCAATATGAGAAACACGGCTACAACTCAATGCCTTGGCTCATCGTTGGCTTCAGTTTTCTTGTTTGTGGTGCGGTGACGGGACTCCTCAGCGCCTTCCTTCCTGGCAAAATCGGAGCGATAAGCTTCGGCTTGACCCTCCTTCTTCTTGTGGCCAGCGGAGTCATCTTCCTCTTTGGGAAAGACATCTTCCTCGCGGCGGGAACGGTTTCGGGAGCAACGGATGAAGATACGGCGCTCCTATCCATCGGAACGGGCTTCATTCTTCCAGCGGTCTTCGGATTTGTCGGCGGAGCCTTAAGCCTTTATGGGGCTTATTCCTCCTTCAAAGCTTAATTGATCCATTTAACATCGAGCCTCGAAAGGGGCTCTTTTTTTCATGGTTCATCGGAAATTGAAATGTAAATTTTTATTGAATTTATTTCGATGAAATCGAATCTTTTGTAGATAATTTCGCAAAAAATAAATTTTTTTCGTTATAGATAACGTAGGGGGTTTCCGTTATGGAGCGAATCCCTAAAATCGTCGCGCGCCGCCCAAGCAAGGAGGAAAGGCATGCTCGAGCTCATCGCCTTAATGGCCTTGATCGACCTGCTTCTGGCCCTGGCAAGGGGCGGGGACCGCCACGACGACGAAGAGTGAATAAAAAGCGAGCCCTGAACAGGGTTCGCCAAAAGTCACTTATAGTATAGGGCGATTCCGCGCGGCGTCAAGGCTCCTTGGGCTCCCAAAAGCCCAAGGGGTTTTGCTATTCAATAAACACGAAAAAGCGAAGCGCAAAAGGAATCCATGTTTCGCATCCCATGCCTTTGATTCCGCTTCGGGCGCGGCATAAAAGGGCGAATCGATGTTGGCTTAAAAATAATTGGTGCGAAAATGTCGATGAATCCTAGATATTCAGATTTTTTCGAAAATTTTTATCGAAAGAATAGCGAACTTTTTCGTTATAGATAAGGCAGGGAGGATTCCTTTATGGAAAGATTCCCCGTTAACGCCGCGCGCCGCCCTAGCGAGGAGGAAAGGCATGCTCGAGCTCATCGCCCTCGTGGCCTTGATCGACCTGCTTCTGGCCCTGGCAAGGGGCGGGGACCGCCACGACGA